>MDTA01191227.1_pt1 | contig 148220 bp, 152 predicted proteins | sample 811151 | NCBI WGS metagenome assembly MDTA01 (sample SAMN05326648, study PRJNA326480) | marine metagenome | isolation source: seawater | place: Indian Ocean: South | collected 2010 | reverse complement strand
TATTCATTAAAAAAATACAATTTCTTAGTATAAATATTCTTAGGGTCAGAATCTATCATAAATGAATAGTATATTTTTTCACCAGGCCCTAAAGGCCTTGAAGAGTTATTTATTAACCTAATAGTATTTGCCTCTAATATCTCACCATATTTATTTTTTGCAATAAATCTTATAGAAAGTTTTGTAATTTTTTTACTAGATTTATTTATATAATATCCAGAGTATTCCAATTTGTTTGATGAATTAATGGTCTCTATTAATGGTGTTCTATGATTATTAGATGCAAAAGAATTTAATGATAAAGAAAATAAAAGAATGAGAAAAAGAATAAATAGAAACCTATTTCTTATCATTTGTATTAGAATCATTCTTATGGTCCTCAATTATTTGATTTATAATCTTTTGCATTATTTTAATAGATCCAATAGAACCCTCTTTAATATATGAAGAATCATCTACAGGTGGTCTTTTCTTTTTTGTCCACAAATAAAAGAGAAAAGCTTGATTATTAAGTATTAGAAATAACAAAAGATAAAATACAGCATTAGTTGATAAAGTTCTCAAAACTAAAGGAATATTATCAACTTCGACTCTAACCACACCTATTGTTTCATCGTTATTCTTATAAAAGGGTTTAATTGCAACATATTTATTATTGAAGAAAAATCTTTTGTCCTGATTTATTTCAGACTTATCATTTTTCTGAAAATTTTCATCCACACCAGCATTAACTTTGCCAGAGATTATATCATCGACAAAATACACTGAAATAATATCGGGTTTAGTAATTGTAAATGCAGAAGATAGCTCATCTATACCAATTTTAGAATCTAAAAAAGCAAGAAAATCCTTTGAACTTCTAGATTTATCATTAGAAAAGAAGATGCCTGCTTGTTTTGCGACAAGTTCTGTAAACTGCTTACTCTGTATTTTTAAAGATTCTCTTTCAAGATTAAAATTAAAAATAAAAATTGTAGAAATAAAAGAAAGAATTAATAATTGAATAACTAAGATAATTATGAATCTTCTTAAATAATACATTATGCAGTTTTCGTTAACTCATTAACTTTTTCAAGAACTTCTTTAGATACTCGCTTATCAGACTTAAGCAACATGTAAATCATTCCAACAAAATCTTTTTTTACATCAGTATTTAGATTTCTAAAAAGATCTAATAATAACTTTTCTGAATTTGTAATAGGCTCATTTAATGAAGAAATAATTTTTTCTTTATTAAGGAAACGTAATAATTTTTGATCTTTTGCCTTAGACCATATAATTTCTTTTGAAACATTTAAAACTTTTGAAATGTCCTCACACTTAGATTTTGATGGAGCATCAACTTTTCCAGTTTCAAGTTGATGAATATATACAGTTGATACACCAAGACCATTTGCCAAATTTTCCTGGGTTATTCTTTTTGATTTTCTGAGTTCTTTTAAAAATTTTCCAAAACTATTATGCATATTCTTATTTTACAGAGTTGAATATAATATTGCAATTAAGAAAGTGCCCTGAGGCGGAATCGAACCACCGACACGAGGATTTTCAGTCCTCTGCTCTACCGACTGAGCTATCAGGGCAAATCAAAGTATCGAAAAGTTTATATAATTAAAATTATTAATCAAGAAATCCTGTGGAGCCCAGAGGCTCCACAAGTAATTAAGAAATTTAGAAAGCTACAATGTATTGTAGAGATGCTGTTTGTTGTTCTTTATTTTGAGGTGTTGTACCCTCACCAGCTTGGAAAGCTTTAAAATTAGCAAAATCCATTCTGTATTCAGCTCTTAAAACTCCTCCACCAATCGCCATTTCAGGTGTTATAGTGAAACTCTCTAATGTACCATCATCAGTAAGATTGACAAAAGTACTATCAGCAGTATCAAAATCAAGTTTTGTATCACCTTCATCTTGGAAATACTCATATCTGACAGTTACTGACATTGTATCTGATAAAGATTTTGTTAGATAAGCAGCATACCCAAACCATTCACCGTCAATTGCAGTGCCTGATTTAGTTTCTTTACCATAAACACCATTTAAAGTTAGATCAACTCCGCCTAGCGGATAACCCATTACAGCAGTATATGTCTGTTGGATAGTGTTTGCATCTGTTCCATCGTTACCATAATTCATGGCAAGGAATAGACTTCCTTCTCCAATAGTCATTCCAGCAGCAGCTTCAATGATTTTTTGTTGATCAGAACCTTCATCATAGATTACGTCTGATCCATTACTTAAACCAAGGTAAACTTCGTCAAAAAGTATTCCTGGCTCCATCATTGCTCTAATACCTGTGTTTTGGAAATTAATTGAATATCCGAAAAGAAAACTTCTAGTAATGTTAGGATTGTCTCCAGGATTAATTACCTCATTACCAAGCATTGTGTCCATGTGTCCAACCATAACTGTAAAAGGTCCAACTGGAAGTACACCATAAGCTTGATGTAAGAAGAATTCATTATCGTCAGTACCTAAATCACTAGCCATTGATCCGAATAAAGCATCGATAACAAAAAACTCGTTAGCTACACCTAATTGCGCACTAGGAGTAAAGGTTGACTCATCATCGCTAAAAGTGTAGTAATTGTTTGCATTATCTCCACCATTATCTCCAAAGTTAGCAGTACCTTGTGTTACTACATAACCTGAAAACGTAAGTGGAATAGCAGCATCTGCAGCAAATGTGCTTTTAACTGGTAAAGCTAAAAACATCATTATTAAAGCTAAAACTGTTAATTTACGCATAAATATAACCCTCCTTTTGGTTAATGTATACTTATATGCAATTAACATACCAATTAAATATTGAAAATAAAGAAGAAATTACTCTATGTCTTTGCCTTTAGTCTCTGGGAGAGAAAGCAAGACTAGGAAAGCAAAAATTGCAAAAATTGAAGCTGTCATTAGAGCTCTACCATTTCCTATAACCTCTCCATCAAATAAAAATGCGAATGAACTTACAGCAACAAACGCAAATAATGGAGGAGCAATAGCTGATGCACCCCTTCCTACATTGTAGCTAAACCCTTGGGCTGTACCCCTAGCACGAGTTGGAAATATTTCAGCAAAAATAGCACCAAAACCTGAATAAAAACCAGTAGCAAAAAATCCCAATAAAGGTGCAACTGTTAAAACTAATGCATCAAGTGAAATAAAGCCTAAAAATTGTTGAATGCTGACTATATTTCCAAAGACTGGAACTAGCAATGCAACAATCAATAAGTAAGAACCAAAAGTGATCTTTCGCCCAATCCTATCACTGATTAAACCAAAAGAAATACAACCTAATATAGCGCCTATATTAAGAGGTATTGTAAAACCAAAACCTTTGACAATTCCTAACCCAGCTCCTCCTTCGGAAACAGGGCTAGCAAGATAATTAGGCACAAAGTAGCTTAGCCCCCAATAAGAAATCATACAAAAACTAGTAAGTAACGTGGCTTTAATAAGCATAGGTCTTATTTCACCAGAATTAAAAATTTCCAGAAATGTAAATTCTTGCTTTGTTTTTGTTCTTGCTTCCGCAGATTTCTTCCAAATCTCCGGCTCTTCACAAACTCTTCTAACATAAAAGACCAAGAAAGCGGGTATAACTCCAAGGAAGAATAGCACTCTCCAACTTTCTACAGGAAAATCAGTATTTACAAAAGGTAACCAGTTTAGATTAAAGTCATTTATTGGTAAAACAAATGTAGCCAAAATAGCTGCAAAAATAAAACCAAAACCCCATCCACTCTGAACCATTCCAACAACTTTACCGCGATGCTGTTTAGGCCAACTCTCTGCTACCAGAATTTCACCTGATGCCCATTCTCCACCCATTCCAAGACCTAATAAAAATCTACAAACTACAAAAAACCATATGTCAGGAGCAAAGGCAGACAGCGCGGTAAACAATGAATAAATTAGAATAGAGTAAGTTAGAGCCTTTACTCTTCCAACATAATCAGAAATTATTCCAAAAACAATTCCTCCAAGAGCAGAGGATGCCAATGTAATACTAAATAAAAGTGCTGCTTGGGTTCCTGATATATCGAATGTTTGTGCAATAAATTTAAATGCAAAAACATAAAGAAGTAAATCCATGGCGTCTAAAGTCCATCCAAAGAAAGCGGCAATAAATGTTTTCCATTGCTTTGAATTTATATCTCTAGTCCACTGAAGCATCTAAGAATGGTACTAAATATCAGAAAATTAGTCAATTTTAAATTATTGAATAAAATTTAAAGATTGTTAAAATTTGGAAGATGAAAAAAGAATCAGTTTTTATTGAAACTTATGGATGTCAGATGAATGAATACGATTCTGATAGAATTATTAATGCTTTAAATGCCATTCCTACAAATGAACCTAATAATGCCGATATTATTATCATAAATACTTGTGCAATCAGAGAAAAAGCTGATCATAAAGCGGTTAGTGCTATTGGAAGATACAATAAATTAAAAAAAGACAATCCGAATCTAATAATTGGAATGTCAGGGTGTGTTGCCCAACTTTATGGAAAAAAACTTTTAAAAGACATGCCTTATTTAGATTTTGTTCTTGGCCCAAGAGGTATTCCTCAGATACCTAAAATTATAAATAATATTAGAAGTGAAGAAAAAAACAGGCCAATTGAAACATCAATGGATATAGAAGATGTTTTTGATATATCACCATATCATCAAGAAGGAAAGGTTGTTGGCTTTGTATCTATTCAACAAGGCTGCAATAAAAAATGTGCATATTGCATAGTTCCAACAACCAGAGGAAGTGAGATAAATAGACCAATGCCAGAAATCATTAATGAATCTCAAGATCTGGTAAAAAAGGGTGCAAGAGAATTAACATATATTGGTCAAACTGTTAATTCATGGAAGCACGACGGCCTAAGATTTTTCAATTTGCTTGATTATCTTCAAGAAATTGATGGTCTTGAAAGGATAAGATTTACAACATCATTTCCTAAAGACATAACAAAAAAAATGATTGGTTCTATGAAGAATAATAGTAAAATATGTAATCAGTTACATTTACCCGTCCAATCAGGATCGAACAGAATTTTACGTCAGATGAGTAGAACCTATACTATAGAATGGTATAGAGATAGAATTGAGTTACTTAAAGAAGCTATTCCAGATTTAGCTTTATCAACAGATATCATTATTGGATTTGGTAATGAGGATGAAAATGATTTTCAAATGACAATGGATCTCATCAACCTTATTGAGTTTGATACAGTTTATTCGTTTAAATATTCAATCAGACCTGGCACTCCAGGAGAAAAAATGAAATCACATGTGCCAGACAATGTAGCATCTGAAAGACTTCACATACTTCAAGCAAGGCAAAAAGAAATAACTTTAAAGAAAAATTTAGAATGTTTAGGAAAAATAGAGAATGTATTGATTGAAGGATTTAGTAAACAAAATCAAAATGACCTTTTTGGTAGAACATCTACTAATAAAGTTGTGAATATTAAAAATTTAGATGAATCTCACATTGGAAAAATTATAAATGTAAAAATAATTGAAGCTATGCAAAATTCACTTATAGGTGAGAAAATTTAAATTTGCAAAAATTTAATGGAATAGAAATTATCGGTGCTGGCCTTGCAGGTTGTGAAGCTGCAAATCAAATATCAAAAAGAGGGATAAATGTAAGATTATATGAGATGAAGCCGAAAAAATTTTCAGCTGCTCATACTTCTCCCAATTTTTCAGAACTTGTTTGCAGTAATTCATTAAAATCTAATGATCCAGAGAAAGCCGCAGGGATTCTAAAGAATGAAATGCTTAGATTAGATTCTTTGATTTTAGAATCGGCATTAAAATTTCAAGTATCAGCAGGTGGGGCGCTTGCTGTTGATAGAGAAGAATTTTCAAATTACATAACTAAAAAAATAAATAAAAATCCTTTAATTGAAGTTATCAGTGAAGAATTCTCCGAAATTCCAATTGACATAGAAAAACCATTGATAATATCCTCTGGCCCATTAACATCAGAAAGTTTATCTAATAGCATTGAAAAATTTTGTGGAACAGACTCATTATCTTTTTATGATTCAATTTCGCCCATAATACTTTATGACTCCCTAGATAGTAATAGTTTTTTTAGAGCATCAAGATATGAAGAAAAACAAGCAGATTATATTAATTGTCCACTAAGTGAAATTGAATATAAAAAATTTATTGCAGAATTAATTGCTTCAGACAAGACTGAATTTCATAGTTTTGAAAAAATTAAATATTTTGAAAGTTGTCTTCCAATTGAGGTTATGGCGTCAAGAGGTGAAGATACATTAAGATTTGGGCCAATGAAGCCAGTTGGATTAATTGATCCTAAAACTCAAAGAAGACCTTATGCTGTCATACAATTAAGGAAAGAAAATGAGAATGAGTCAATGTGGAATATAGTTGGATTTCAGACAAAGATGAAAATTAATGAACAAAAAAGGGTTTTTGGAATTATACCCGCATTAAAAAAGGCGGAGTTTTTAAGATTTGGAAGTATTCATCGTAATACATATTTAAATTCACCTGGAATTTTAAAAAATACATTACAAACAGTAAAGAATCCCAATGTTTTTATTGCGGGTCAGCTTACAGGCGTTGAAGGATATACTGAATCTTCTGCCATGGGGATTGTTGCTGGAATAAATGCATCAAGAGTCTTCAATAATCATAAACCAATAGAGTTTCCCAAAACAACAGCAATAGGTACTTTATTAAATTATCTATCTGAAAATACTGATAAGGAATTACAGCCTATGAATATAAATTTGGGGCTTTTCAATATAGAAAAACCAAAAAAAAACATAAATAAAATTATTAATAATTCAAAAAATGGTATGGAGGAGATTATAAATATAATAAAATAGAAGATGAGAATCTTTGATGTTATTATTAAATTTCAATGAACTTTCAAAATATAATTCTAAAATTACAAGAGTTTTGGGCAAATAAAGGATGTGTAATCTTACAACCTTATGATTTAGAAAAAGGAGCTGGAACTTTCCATCCAGGCACCTTTTTAAGGTGCCTAGGAACAACTCCTTGGTCTGCAGCATATGTTGAACCTTGTAGAAGACCAACCGATGGAAGATATGGAGAAAATCCAAATAGGCTCCAACATTACTATCAATTTCAAGTTGTAATAAAACCCTCTGTTGACAATATTCAAGATTATTATTTAGAAAGTCTCGAGTTTTTAGGAATTAATACCAAAGACCATGATATAAGATTTGTTGAGGATGATTGGGAATCCCCTACTCTTGGGGCTTGGGGTTTGGGTTGGGAAGTCTGGCTTGATGGCATGGAAATTACACAATTCACATATTTTCAACAAGCCGGGGGCTTTGATTTAGATCCAGTAACCGTGGAAATAACCTATGGAACAGAGAGAATTGCCATGTATCTCCAAAATGTATCAAGTGTTTATGATTTAAAGTGGTCTGACACTATAAGCTATAGAGATATTCACCATCGAACAGAATATGAGTTTTCAAAATATAATTTTGAGATTGCAAATGTAGAAATGCTTAAAAAGTTTTTTATTCATTCTAAAAAAGAATGTTTAGATCTAATTGATAACAAACTGCCTCTACCTGCTTACGATTATTGTTTAAAATGTTCACATATTTTTAATCTTTTGGATGCTAGAGGAAGTATCAGTGTTACAGAAAGAGCAAGATATATTTTAGAAATAAGAGAGCTTGCAAAAAACTCGGCAAGTATTTATATGGATGAATATGAAAAAAAATAATCTAGAATTTTTTTTAGAAATTTATACTGAAGAAATTCCTGCAAGACTAATAAATGACTTGTGTAGACAGCTTGAAAATAATTTTACTAAACTTCTTAATGAAAGAGATATAAATTTTGATAAAGTTGAGTCCATGTCAACACCCATGCGATTAGTAATATTTGTAAATGGTTTATCAGATAAAAGTAAAGATAAAAAATTAGAAATATGGGGTCCTCCTGAAAATATAGCAATCTCAGAAAAAAAAGAATTATTGAAGCCTGCAAAATCTTATATGGAAAAAAATAATATTAATGAAAAACAAATATTGATAAGAGAAAAAAATGGAATGAAATATCTATATTGTGAAAAAGTTGTTAAAGGTACTAGTAATAAGGAAAATTTGAAAGATATTACAATAAATTCATTAAAAAATATAAAAAATAAGAAGTTTATGAAGTGGGGAGGTGTAAATTTTGAATTTATAAGACCAATCAGAAATATTTATGCCAACTTTAATAAAAAATTTTTGAAAATTAATTTTTCAAATATTCCGTCAATTAATATAATTAAAGGCCATAGATTTTCAGAAAAGGCAAAAAAAAATATTTTGAATTTTAATGAGTATAAAAAATTTCTTAAAGGTTCAGATGTAATCCTAAATTTTAAAGATAGAAGAGAAAAAATTATCAATGAAATTAAAAAAATCGAAGAGAAAAATCATTTTCATGTTAACCCTGATAAAGATTTGATTGATCATGTTGCCAATCTAACAGAATATCCAAAAGTTCTTATAGGAAACTTTGATAAGAATTTTTTAAGTATTCCTAAAGAGGTTATTAATTCAATCATGAAAAATCATCAAAAGTATTTTTCTGTATTTTCATCACCGAAAATGAATAAATTAATGCCTAGTTTTATTTTTGTCGCTGGCTCACCATATTTAAACAAAAGGAAAGTAATAGAAGGAAATGAAAAAGTTTTAGCAGCAAGGCTAAACGATGGAAAATTCTTTTTTGATGAAGATATGAAAGTAGGACTAAAAAATATAGGAAAAAAAATAAATTCTATAACTTTTATTGAAGGAATTGGAAACTATGGTGATAAGTCAGAGAGAATAAAAGATTTAGCAAACTTTATAAATATCAAATTAGATTTAGGAATAAATAAGAATGATATTGATGAAGCATCTTTGTTATGCAAGGCAGATCTAGCATCACAAATGGTTTTTGAATTTCCTGAGTTACAAGGGGTTATGGGAGAATATTATTATTTAAAAAATAATAAATCAGTTGCTAAAAGTATCAATGAACATTATCTTCCCAAAACAAGGGATGATGATTTACCTTTTAGTAATTTATCTAAATTAATAAGTATTTCAGATAAATTTGATACTATTTCTTCTGCTTTCCATATGAATTTATTACCTACCGGGAGTTCTGATCCTTATGGACTTAGAAGGTGTTGTATAGGTATAATTAGAATTGTAGAGAAGCTAGGAATTAATTTAGATTTAATTGAAATCTTGAATGAGTCTTTCTCAAACATTGAGAAAAGAGTAAATAAAAATAATAAGGAATCTTTAAATAGGGTTAAGTTGTTTTTTGCTGAAAGAATTAAAAATTATTATGCAGAGGATGGCTTTAGTATAAATATTTTGAATTCTGTATTACATAATTTAAATTCACTAGATTTAATTAAGATTAAGAAAAAAATTTCTATAATTAAAAAGCTTGACGGTTCAAATGAACTTTTGAAAGTTACCGAAGTATTTAAAAGATTGAAAAATATAACAAAAAATAATTCAAACAATAAAGTTAATGAGAAATTATTTGTTAATGATTTTGAAAGAGAAATACATTCGGAGATAAACCAGATTAATGAACAATTTATTAATAATCCATCAAAGAAAGAATCAGAAGAGTTTTTAAAAAAAATTATTTTGTCTTCATCAGTTCTTGCAAATTTCTTTGATAATGTAATGGTAATGGATAAAGATGAAGATATAAAAAATAATAGATTAAATCTTTTAACAGATTTTAAAAATCTTATATCCGAATTTGCAAATTTTTCGGAATTATAATTTAGGAGGGATTAATTATTATGGCACCTAAGAAAAAAACTAATTCATATGTCTATTTTTTTGGAAATAAAAAGGCTGATGGTAAAGGGTCCATGAAAGAGATTCTGGGCGGAAAAGGTGCGGGTTTGGCAGAGATGACAGAGATTGGGATTAACGTTCCTCCTGGATTTACAATTTCTACAGAAGTTTGTAATATTTTTTATAAAAATAAAAAAACTGTTCCTAAAATAATTAGCGAAGAGATTAACAAAAATATTATCAATTTAGAAAACATGACAGGAAAAGGTTTTGGTGATTCATCTAATCCATTACTGGTTTCTGTAAGGTCTGGCGCTATGTTTTCAATGCCAGGTATGATGGATACTATTCTCAACTTAGGGCTAAATGATAAAACTGTTGAAGGAGTAATTAAAAAAACTAAAAATCCAAGGTTTGCATGGGACTCTTATAGAAGATTTATTCAAATGTTTTCCGATGTGGTTTTAAAAGTTAATAAAGATATATTTGAAGAAAAACTCGAGAACCTAAAAAAGAAAAAAGGTGTAATGCATGATGTAGATCTAGACTATTCTTCTTTAAAATCGCTAGTTCAAGATTATAAAAAAATTGTTAAATTAAAAACAGGAAAGAATTTTCCACAGAATCCTAAAGATCAGCTATCAAAAGCAATTAATGCTGTTTTTCTGTCTTGGAATAACGACAGGGCTATATTTTATAGAAAGCAGTATGGGATACCATCTGAAATTGGAACTGCTGTAAATGTTCAATCAATGGTTTTTGGAAACATGGGTAATAATTGTGGAACAGGTGTAGGGTTTACCAGAGATCCATTATCTGGAGAAAAAGAGCTTTTTGCTGAATATTTATTAAATGCACAGGGTGAGGATGTCGTTGCTGGCATTAGAACACCAAAGAACATTAAAACAATGCAGAGAGAAATGAGGAAAGTTCATTCGCAAATTGAAAATACGGCAAAGATACTTGAGAGACACTTTCGTGATATGCAAGATTTTGAATTTACTATTGAGAATGAAATTTTATATCTTCTACAAACAAGATCTGGAAAGAGGTCAGGTATTGCAGCTGCTAAAATCGCCTGTGATATGGTGAAAGAAACTTTAATAACTAAGGAAGAGGCTGTTTTAAGAGTTGAACCAGAACATTTAGAACAATTCCTTTTTCCAATTTTTAATCCTGATGATAAGAAAAAGTTTGACGTGCTAACCAAGGGGCTTGCAGCATCGCCTGGCGCTGCATCAGGTAGAGTTGCACTTGATGCTCAAACTGCTGTTGAATTGAGCAAGAAAGGTAAAAGAGTAGTTTTAGTTACAAAAGAAACAAGTCCGGATGACATACATGGTATGGCGGCAGCACATGGAGTATTGACTGCTAGGGGAGGTAGGACGAGCCATGCAGCTGTTGTAGGCAGACAAATGGGAAAAGTTTGTGTTGTGGGTGCAGAAGAAATAAGGGTTAATATTGAAAATAGAAGTTTTAGTGTTGGCGATAAAATTATTCAAGAAGGAGATTATATTTCCATTGATGGTTTTGAGGGAAAAGTTTTTTCTGGTGATATTCCAGTAGTTGCATCTGAAGTAATTCAAGTCATGCAAGGTAATATGAAAGAACTTTCATCCGAAAGATATAATATTTTTTCGACAATTCTTAAATGGGCCGATCAATTTAGAAAATTAAAAATACGAACAAATGCTGATGTTCCTAATGATGCAGCGACCGCAATAAAATTTGGTGCCGAAGGTATTGGGCTATGTAGAACAGAACATATGTTTTTTGCAGAAGATAGAATAAAAATTATGCAAGATATGATTTTATCAAAAAATGAAAAGCAAAGAATAAAGCATTTGGATAAATTAAAAGAAATGCAAAAAGAAGATTTCATTGGATTGTTTACCGAAATGCAAGGGTTTCCATGCACAATCAGGTTGCTAGATCCTCCACTACATGAATTTCTTCCAAGCAGAGAGCAATTAATGCTAGAAATTAAAGAAATGGAAATCAAAGAAATTGATTCTGATGAATTAGTTATTAAGAAAGAACTACTTGAAAGAGTTGAGGAATTACACGAGTTCAATCCTATGCTTGGATTAAGAGGTTGTAGATTGGGCATTACTATGCCAGAAATTACTAGGATGCAAGCTCAAGCAATATTTGAAGCAGCTTTAGTAGTTGAAAAGAAAAAGATTAAAGTACAACCAGAAATAATGGTTCCACTTGTTGGAATGGTTACAGAATTTAAGTATCAAAAAGATATTATTCAGGATGTTGCTAAAGAGATATTAGGTAAGAAAAAAATTAACTATACTGTGGGAACAATGATAGAGGTTCCAAGGGCTACAGCAGTTGCGGATGAGATTGCTAAGGAAGCTGAATTCTTCTCTTTTGGAACAAATGACCTAACTCAAACCGTTTTCGCTTATTCAAGAGATGATGCTGCTAAATTCATAAATAAATATTTAGAAACTAAAGTAAACATTGATGGAAAATCTTCCGATATCTTAGAGAAAGACCCTTTTACAAGCATCGACAGAAACGGTGTCGGCGAATTTATGAAAATCGGTCTTTCTAAAGGTAGAAGTGCGAGGAAAGATTTAAAAGTAGGAATATGTGGTGAACATGGCGGAGATCCATCATCCATAGAATTCTGCCACCAGATAGGATTGAACTATGTCAGCTGTTCACCTTTTAGAGTTCCTATAGCAAGACTGGCTGCGGCTAGAGTTGCACTATCTGAATAATTTAATATCAATTAGCTGTTGCAGAAGCTCTTACCTCTCTGACAACCGTTATTTTTACGTTACCAGGGTATGAAACTTCTTCCTCAATTTTCTTGGCAATATCATGCGAAAGTATTGTAGCCTCATCATCGCTTACCTTATCGCTCTCAACCATAACTCTGACTTCCCTTCCAGCCTGTATTGCAAAACATTTATCAACCCCATTAAACGAGGAAGCGATTTCTTCTAATTCTTTTACTCTCTTAACATAGGATTCATAAGATTCCTTTCTTGCTCCTGGTCTAGCCGCAGATATAGCATCAGATGCTTGAACAAGCAAACAATACAAACTGTCAGGATTATCAGTATGAGATAGTTCAACAGCATCTATAACCTCCTGTGGCTCATTAAATTTTTTAACTAAATCCCCACCAATATCTACATGGTTTCCTTCCATATCATGATCTACCGCCTTTCCAATATCATGGAGCAGACCTGCTCTTTTTGCTAGCTTCTGATCTAGTCCTACTTCAGCTGCAAGAACTCCACAAATTTGAGCAACCTCAAGTGAATGATCTAATATATTTTGCGAATAAGAGGTTCTATATTTCATTTTTCCAACAAGACTTATTAAATCTGGATGCATATTACTTATTCCAAGCTCAAGAATTGCATCTTCACCGAGCTTATGAATCTCTTTAGAGAGCTGATTTTCTATTTCATCTACTATCTCTTCGATTCTGCCTGGATGAACTCTACCGTCATCGAGCAACCTTTTAATTGCTCTCGCTGCTATTTCTCTTCTAAGAGGATTATGAGAGGAAACTGTGACAACTCCTGGTGTATCATCAATGATAATATCAACACCAGTTTTTAATTCAATTGTTCTTATATTTCTCCCCTCTTTTCCAATTATTCTTCCTTTCATGTCATCACTTGGAAGATTAACCACTGAAGCTGTCTTTTCAGAGGTATATGAAGCAGCATATTTCTGAATTGCTAATGCAATTATATTTTTTGCTTTTGATTCTGCATCATCATTTATATTTTTTTCAATTTCCTTAATCTTTCTTGCGGAGATAATCTTTGCTTCATTTTCTACAGTCTTAACAAGTTCATCCCTAGCTTCGTCTCTAGAAAGACCAGCTATATTTTCAACTTTAGTCTTTGCATCCTCTAGAATAGAATCGAGTTCCAATTCTCTTTCTCTATATTTCGAAATCATATCCTCACATGATTTTTCTCTCATTTCTACTTGGGCTTCTTTACGAGTTACGTCTGTAAGTTGACTTTCTAATACTTTTTCTTTTTCCAATATTTCACTTTTCTTGGATTCTAATTCTTCTTCCATATTATTAAGTTCAACTTTAATTTTTTTTGTTTGAGAATCTTTAAAGTTTTTAACTTTCTTTTCCGTATCTTTTAAAAGTCTATTTGCTTTATTCTTTGCATTAGAAATAATATTTTCTGCCTTTGATTGCTTATCGTTAATATCTTTTATTAGATTAAGCCTAGACATAATCCAAAATGCTCCAATGCCACAAATAAAAAGTAATATATATATGCCAATTTCAATTAAATTCATGATAAAAATCTCCTTTGGAATTGTTAATGAATATATTTCCAATTCTTAAATCATATTCTTCTGTATTTTTAAAAGGTAAATATTGGTGATAGCTTAGAAGAGATATTAATTTATCTTCTTCAACATTCTTTAATGCTCTATCATAATAGCCTTTTCCATATCCAATTCTTCTATTATTCATATCTATTGCAAGACAAGGAACAATAAATATATTGATGTCATTAATATTTATTGAAGTATTACCTCTGGGTTCAAGTATGTTAAAACTCCCAGTAGATAAATCATCTTTAGATTCTACGGAGAAAAATTGAATATCTTGATCGATAACTTTTGGAAAAAAAACTTGTTTATTTTTTTCTAATAGATAATTAAAAATTTTATTTATATTTATCTCGTATTTGGTTGGAGAATAAATGGCTATCCTACTATATTTAATTGACTCAAGATAATTAATACATGAATCTTGTAAATTTTCGCTATCTTCATCGAATGGTAAAATTCTACTTCTTGATAGTAAAATCTGCCTCAAAAAATTCTTATCATATTTTAGATAATATTGATTTGATTCTTTCATAATTCTTATTTTTTTCCTCAGTTAAGGAAAGAATTTTATGAACAGAATTAACTAGAAGCAGGGTAGATATTTCAGATTGAGAAAACTTATTAGGATTTAAATTTAATTTTGTATATTCTTCATTAATATAATCTTCAATTTTCTTGATTGTGATTGAATCACAATCAGTTTTAAACTCTAACTTTTGATTAATATATTTTAAATTAATCTCTCTCACTAAATATCAATATTTTTTACAACTTGGTCTAAATCATCTAAAACTAAATTTAGCTCATTCTTGTAAAAATCATTTTTTTTCTTAAGGGAATCCATGTTATTTTTGTATTCATTAATTTCTATTTTTAAACCCTTAATTATCTCTTCTAATTCGTTTTTTTCTTTTATCTTATCCTTAACTTTATTATCAAGGATATCAATGATATCCATGATATAATTTTATCCAATAGTATTTAGTTTACAAGTTGCAAAATGATAGAAGATAAAATATTAAAGGAATTAGAGTTGGCCGAGCAGGAAATGCTTGATATAGATAGCGCTCTGTCCTCTGGTAAATTAGACTCGAATATGATTAGAGATTTATCAAAAAAAAGAAATGATATCTCAGAAGTTGTAGGATTATATAAAGAATATAAAAAAATAACTGTTTCAATTGAAGAAAATAACGAGCTTCTATCCGAGCCAGATTTAAAAGAGCTTGCGGAGGAAGAAATTAAGATATTGAATCAAAAACTTGAGGATATTGAAAATAAAATAAAAGAGGAAACTAAACCAGTTGATCCCCTAGACATAAAAGATGTAATTATGGAGATAAGAGCAGGAGCTGGTGGAGATGAAGCTGCTCTTTTTGCTGCTGATTTACTTAGAATGTACTTAAGATGTTGTGAAAGAAAGGGTTGGAAAACTGAAATAATAAATAAAAGTGATATTGGTTTAGGTGGTATAAAAGAAGCCATTGTTTCAATAAATGGCAAAAATATCTATGGATATATGAAATTTGAAAGTGGTGTTCATAGGGTTCAAAGAGTCCCCGAAACGGAGACAAGCGGTAGAGTTCATACATCTACAGCCACTGTTGCAATATTAGCCGAAGCCGATGAAGTTGAAGTTGATATAAATGAAAAAGATTTGAGAATTGATACATATAGAGCTTCTGGTGCAGGTGGTCAGCATGTCAATAAGACTGATTCTGCAGTTAGAATAACTCATATTCCCTCAGGTATTGTTGTTCAAAATCAAGACGAAAAATCACAGAACAAGAATAAGCAGAAAGCGATGAAAGTTTTGAGAGCTAAAATCTTAAAAGTTGAGCAAGAAAAAATGTTTGATAATATGTCTCAAACAAGAAAGTCTTTAGTAGGCGGTGGGGACAGAAGTGAAAAAATAAGGACTTATAATTTTCCACAGGGTAGAATTAGCGATCACAGAATCAATTTAACATTACATAAAATTGATGAAATACTTGATGGTAATTTAGATGAATTAAATAAAGAATTATCAAAGAATTATCACGAGGAGGCATCAGCAGTTCAATGATTCTTATATCCTCGCTTTTTCTTTTATCTTTCATAACAAATGTTTTATACACAGCTAATGGGAAATTAATTTTTTCAAAAATATCAAGAATTCTAATAGTATTTGCCCTTTTAGGACAAACATATGTGATTTTGGAAGGTAAGGTCTCGCTAGATTCCAAGACTTTGGAATCAAACCTATTTGTATCTTCATGGATTGTTGGAACTTTCAGTGTACTGATATTAAGAATGTATATAAAAAATCTATATACTCTTTTTATTTCACCAGCTTGCTTTTTACTTTCGGTTCCAATAATTTTTGTTGGCAATATTCAGTCAGAAGTATTCTCAAATAAAATTCTAATTTTTCATGTATTAGCAAACTTCATATCCCATGCTTTAATTATGGTAGCAACTATAATTTCCATTTTATATATTTTTCAACACAAAAATATTAAAAATAAAATTATGAATAAAATCGAAAAGCTACCAAGCTTATCAAGCTTAGAGAAAATTCTTTTTCTACTTTTATGTATTTCTTTTCCAATTATGACTTTAGGATTTTCATTAGGATTTATTCTATCTAAAGAGCAAATAGGAACTTACTGGTTTGGTTCTGTATCTGCAATTTCAGTTATTTCATGGACTATATTTTTTTTCGTTATTCAAATAAGAGCTTTTTTTGGGCTAAGTGGTTTGAAAATTTCTTACTTTAGCATAATAGGTTTTATTTCAATTGTTTTAGGATACGTAGCAATGTATTATCTGGAGCTTCCTTCTCATACATTTTTATAATTATATAGTTTTAGCTTTTAGCGGCCTTTCGGCCGCTAAACTAATTTTTAAAGCATATTATGACCACCATTCATACTAATATTGGATCCTGTAATCCATGAGCCAGCAGTGGAACATAAATAAAGAACCGCTAAAGCTACCTCATCAGGATATCCAAATCTTCCCAATGGTATATCATCTTTAATTCCTGCCAGTAGATCAGCAGGGACAGTGTGAAGCATGTCAGTTTCAACAAAACCAGGGGAAACCGTGTTTACCCTAATGTTATCTTTTGCCAACTCTCTTGCTAAGCTTTTAGTAAAACCATACATACCACTTTTAGTTGCAGCATAGTTTGATTGTCCGATATTTCCTGTTTCACCAATAATAGATGAAATAGAAACAATAGAACCAAAATTGTTATCTCTCATGTGAGGCACGCATGCTTTAGACATATTAAACAATGCGCCTAAGTTTGTATCGATAACCTCTTGCCATTCCTCTTGTGACATTCTACTAAAAGTGATATCTCTATTAATCCCGGCATTATTAACCAGAAAATCAATTTTACCAAATTTAGAAATAGCCTCTTCGCCTAAAGCTAAGCAAGATTCGAAATCTTTAACATCAGCTTGCACGACGATAGCTTCTCCCCCAAGCCCTTCAATCTCTTCGGCTGTTATTTCAGCAGCCTCTTTATTACTGACATAATTTAAAACCAACTTTGCTCCAGCCTCTGCAAATGCTAAGGCGCACTGTTTACCAATACCTCTAGAACTTCCAGTAACTACAGCAACACGGTCTTTTACGTCTGACATCATTTCAATCATTATGATTCCTCCCTAAATTGCATTCCTTAATTTTATACAAAAAAGATATAATTATCTACAAATATAATGTTTACCAAATAAAAAATCATAAATATAATAACAATAATGATAAATTTCATAAAATCTCACGGTCTTGGCAACGATTATATTGTAATAGATGGTAAAGATTTAAAATATTCAATTTCAAAATCAATGATAAAGAAAATATGCCATAGAAATTATGGAGTTGGATCTGATGGAATATTAATGCTTTGTAAAAGTAAAAGAGCTGACTATGGTTTAAAAATATTTAATCCCGACGGGACAGAAGCTGAAAAAAGTGGGAATGGCTTAAGAATTTTTTCATCTTATTTATATAAAAGTAAAAAAATTAGAAAGAATAAAAAAATAACAATAGAAACCAAGGGTGGAATTGTAACAAGTCAATTTATAAAGAGAGTAGGAAAAAAAACGTTCATTAAGGTAGAAATGGGTCGTGCAAGTTTTGATAAATCAAAAATTCCAATAAATATAAAGTCTTCAGAAAAAGAATGTTTAAATAAAAAAATTAAAATTGATAAAAAGAACTTCTTGTTCCAAGGAGTGAGTGTAGGAAATCCGCATTGTGTAATATTTCAAAAAAATATTTCTGAAAAAGATGCAAAATTTTATGGAGAAAAAATAGAAAGACATCACTTTTTCCCTAAAAGAACTAATGTTCAATTTGCTAAGATTCTAGATAAGAATAATGTTCAAATTGAAATATGGGAAAGAGGCGCTGGGTATACTTTGGCGTCTGGCAGTAGTTCATGTGCTGTTGTTTCAGCAGGCTTTATGTTAGGAATATTGAATAATAATGTTTTAGTTAAAATGCCTGGCGGCAAACTAAGGATTTCAATTGATAATAATTTTAACCTCATGATGGAAGGTCCGGTTGAAGATATATGCTCGGGAAAATTAAACTTATAATTCATGTATAAGATTATTAATTCTAAATATATTTATTGCCCTGTGATGGGGCTTTTAGAAAATCGCTCCTTACTCTTAAAATCAAATAAAATTTTGAAAATAGATCATAAAAATAAATTTAAGGATTTAAATTACAAAAAAATAAATTTAAACGAATCAATCATAATTCCAGGGCTAGTAAATTCCCACATACACTTAGAGTTAAATTGGGTTCACAAAAAATTAAGAGAATATAAGAATTTCCCAGAATGGTTAAATCAAATTATAGATTTGAAAAAAAATAATTTAAATAAGAACGTTATTAAAAAATCTATTAAGGATGCAATTATTAGCTCTATTAAAAGTGGAGTAACAACTATTGGCCAAATAAGCTCTTATAATGGGATTGATATTCCGATTATCAATAAATACGGTATAAGATGTTGTTATTTTTATGAAATAGCAAATTCTAATAAAGATAACTTTATAAAGAATTTAAAAGTAATAGAAAGAAGATTAATTAAAAAAAATTTAATAAGTATTGGTATCTTTCCACACTCTATATACTCGCTAGATACTAAAATTTGGGAGACAATTATCTCTATCTGTAAAAAAAAGGGGTATATTACTTCAACACATTTATCCGAAAGTAGAGATGAAGTTCAGTTTATCAAAGGCAATGATAATAAATTTGATAATCTTATTTTTCAAAAACTTATTTCAACTCCAAACATATATAGAAGAAAAAGTTTTTCTCCTTTGAAATACCTTAAGTATATTAATTTTTTAGATCTTAATCCAACATTAGTTCATATGAATAATTTATCGAATGAAGATAAAGACATTGTTAAAAAAAATAATTTAAGAATAATTATTTGTCCAAGGAGTAACGTATTTTTAAAAGAAAAATTACCAGATCTAGAATTCATGCTGAATTATGATTTAACAGGGCTAGGTACAGATGGGTTATCAAGTAATCATGACCTAAATATTATTAATGAGATGTATTTTCTTTATAAAAAAGCTAAAAAACTAAAAATAAAAAATCTAAAAGAAAAGATATTATACATAGCTACTTTGGGTGGCGCTAAATGCTTAGGTATCGATAATCAGGTTGGTTCTATCCAAGAAAATAAAAAAGCTGACTTGATAGGATTCAAAATAACTCAAAAAAATCCTTTAAACTCAATTCTTTATGATGGTGGGAAAAATATTAATTTAAGAATGATAGATGGTAAGATTATTTAGTCTTAATAATATCAAGCTTTGGCAAGGAATCTATTAGTCCTTCTTGCTTTGCCTTAGAATAAAAAAAATTAAGTCCATGTATTCCTCTGGTATTAATATTTACTGTATCATTATTTACATACATTAGAACAAATTCTCTTGCCACTTCAAGCTTAACACCTCTACCAAATTTCATTGAATAATCTAATGCTTCATCAATATTTGCTAGGGCAAAATTAATACTTGATTTAATTAATTGCGAAATTTCATTCTGCTCTATTTCGTTAAAATCTCTTTTAATAACATTCAAACCAAGTGGTATAGGATATTTACATTGAACAGACCATAGTTTCGGTAAATCTAACAGTATTTCATATCCTAAATCTTTATAGGTTATTTGTCCTTCGTGAATGATCAAGCCTGCATCAACATCATCATTTTCTATCGCGGGAATAATATCATCAAAATCTAATTCTATAAAATCTGCTTCATTGCAATAAAGTCTTAAAAGCAAAAAAGCTGATGTCAACTTTCCTGGAATCCCAATTTTTGTATTTCTATTAATATCAATTTTCTTTTTTCCTACAACGATTGGTCCATAATTATCGCCCATGCTAGCTCCACAATCCATAATTCTGAAGTCATTTTGAATTTTTAAGTAGGCGTTTGCTGATACAGCTGTTGTATCCAATTCTTTATTAATTGCCATCTTATTTAATGTTTGTATATCCTTAATAACGTGTTCAAAATCAAATTTAGATGAATTTATTTTTCCAGAAGTAATGCCATAAAACATAAAAGCATCATCTGCGTCTGGGCTATGACCTAATAGAATCTTTTTTCTGACCATAAGATTAAAAATTATCCTTGTGATTTATATTAACTTTTATTAATAAAAAAAATAGTAAAATTGATTTTATTTACTTGTTAAATTCTAGTCTATCAAAAGATATAAGTTTTTTGGCAAATTTTAAATATAAATTTATTCCTTTAATATGATCAGTTGAAAATTCATAAACTATTGTTTCAGATATATATTTTGCGATTTGCTTTTTATTTAGATTAATTTTTTTTGATTTATGGATAATCTCTGAAATTTTATCTATATTTTTAAATCCTTCATAATATGATGACTCTAATATATCCACGAGTTCTTGATTTGGCTTATTTATATAGTTATATGACGCAAAAGTAAAAGGAAGTGAAGTTTCGTTAAACCATATTTCAGCTAAGTCGTATATTTTAAAACCTAAAGGTTTAAGATATGTAAGTTCTAATCCAATATCGCCAATAACAACATATCCCGATTCATTGTCGAATATCATATTTCTATTAGGTTTATAAAATTTATAATCAACTTCTGATTTAATAAATTCATTAAATATTATCTGTACTAACAAATTTGAACTGCTTGACCGTGAATCTAAATATATAGAATTAATTTTTTTCAAATCAACCTTACTAATTAAAATTACGCTATCTACTTTACCAAAAGAACTAATACATTTATTTTGTAAAGAAAAGATTTCTTTATTTTTAAGATGATCAGCTATGGGTAGCAAGCTTACATCAGACTTATGAGTTTTAAGCGATAATAACAAATCAGAAGGATTAAAAAATTCAAGACTAAGTTTTTTTTGATCAACAAAATATGTAAGAGGGTAAGAATTTATAAATGGAACGGTTCCTAAAACTTTCATTTTTTAAACTTCAAAATCTATAATTGACCATTTCTTTGGTGTAAAAATAGATTTATGAATTTCTAATGCATACTCATCAGACATTCCGGCAATAAAATCTAAACAATTTTCAGGATGCGTATCTGATGTACTCCTATAAACTTCATCTAATTTACCTGGATTATTTAAAAAAAATACATAAAGCTCACTAAGCACCCTCTTAGCTTTTTCAAAATTGTTTTTCAATTTTTCATGATAATAAACGTTTTCAAATAAAAAATCTCTCATCATATTTAAATTTTTTTCTAAGTCTTTAGAAATATTTATTTTTTTATATTCACATTTAATTGTTTCATTAATTGTATCTTTAACAACCTTGGAAATTCTCTCGGAATGTGTTGAACCAAAAAAAGAAATAAGTTTTTTTGGTAAGTCTTTTTTGTTAATCAATGAAGCTCTGAGTGCATCATCCAAATCGTGCGTGAAATATGCGAAAATATCAGACAACCTTACTACTTGACCCTCTAATGTATTAATCTTAATTCTATTATTGATTATGGGCCCTCTTCCTTTTGAATGTTTCGATATACCATCTCTTACCTCAAAAGTTAAATTTAATCCTTTTCCATTATTTTCAATAGTATCTACAATCTTTAAGCTATGAAGATAATGCTTAAAACCACCTTTGTGAATACTATTAAGTGCTTGCTCCCCAGCGTGACCAAAAGGTGTATGTCCTAAATCATGCCCTAAAGCAATGGCTTCCGTTAGATCCTCATTAAGAAATAGAGCTCTAGATATTGTTCTTGCAATCTGTGAAACCTCTATTACATGGGTCATTCTTGTTCTAAAATGATCTCCATATGGTGCTAAAAAAACTTGTGTTTTATCTTTTAGCCTTCTAAATGATTTTGAGTGAATGATTCTATCTCTATCTCTTTGAAAATCAGTTCTTACATCACATTTTTTTTCTTTTCTCGCCCTACCCATTGATTCTAAACTTAATGATGCATTTTCTGATAAATAAACTTTTTCGCTTTGTTCTATTTGGCTTCTAATATTAATCATTTTATGTTCGAACCACCACATCATTTTTTATTAAATAATCTTTTACATCTTTTATACTGTATTCTCCAAAGTGAAAAATTGATGCGCAGAGTGCTGCATCGGCATTGCCTATTTGAAAAGCATCCTTGATGTGTTCAAGCTTACCAGCACCACCAGAAGCGATAATAGGAATCTTTATCCATTCACTAATGGATTGAAGTGCCGATAAATCATATCCATCTTTGGTACCATCTTTATCCATAGAAGTTAAAAGTATTTCTCCAGCACCAAGGTTCTCCATTTTTTTAATCCATTCAATTGCATCTAATCCTGTCGGCTTTCTACCGCCATGTGTAAATACCTCCCAAGATTTAGTACCAACTAATTTAATATCAACCGCAACAACTATGCATTGTGAACCAAATTTTTTAGAAGCATTTTTTACTAATTCAGGCTCAGAAACAGCCGCAGTATTAATTGAGACTTTATCTGCACCAGCTAATAAAAGGCTGCGAATATCATCTATCTTTCTAACACCGCCCCCAACAGTTAAAGGTACAAAAACCATATCTGCTGCTTTCTCAATAGTTTCAATCATTATTGATCTATTTTCATTAGATGCAGAAATATCAAGAAATGTAATTTCATCAGCACCATCTTCACTATATTTTTTTGCGATTTCGACTGGGTCACCAGCATCTATTAAATCTTCAAAATTTATTCCCTTTACAACTCTACCTTTGTCTATATCTAAGCATGGAATTATTCTTTTAGCTAACATTTTCATAATCCTGTATACATTTTTTCAGATCTATTTTATTTTCATATAAAGATTTTCCTAATATAACTCCAAAAATATTTTTATTTTTTAGTTCGCTTATAACCTTCAGATCATTTTCATCTTTTATTCCTCCCGAAATAATAAGTGGTATGTCAGAATTATTAAGATAATTACTCACTAAATTTTGATTAAATCCTTCTAATGTTCCATCACGGTCAACTGAGGTAAGAATAATTAATCCAATATTTATTTCTTTAAATTTTTTAAGTGCGTCATTGAAATCCATTTCTATCTTTTCGTTCCATCCGCGGACTGCGATTTTATTATCTTTAATATCTATACCAACCGCAATTTGTTTCCCGTATATTTTCGATACTTGATAAAGAAAATCATTATCCTCAAAAGCAGATGTACCTAGAATGACTCTTTTTATTCCAAGCTTAAGATATGATTCTACTGTCGATATAGATCTAATTCCTCCCCCTATCTGAATTCCACAACTAACTGATGTTGAAATCTCTTTAATTAAATCATAATTAATACTCTTTCCATTAATAGCTCCGTCAAGATCTACTAGATGTATAAGCTTTGCTCCCATCAACTCCCATTTCCTAGCAACATCGATTGGATTATCAGAATAAATCTTCTCTTTAGTAAAATCTCCTTTATAGAGTCTTACACATTTTCCGTTTTTTATGTCGATTGCAGGTATTAAAATCATTATTCTACATTTTACAAAAATAAATTAATAAATTAAATTAAAAAATATGAAATATTGGTTAGTAAAATCCGAACCCTTTAAATATTCTTGGAACATGATGTTAAAGGATAAAGTAACTTACTGGGATGGGGTTCGCAATTATCAAGCAAGAAATAATCTAAAATCCATGAAAAAAGGGGATTTTGTAATGTTTTACCATAGCAATGAAGGTAAAGAAATTGTTGGAATAACAAAGGTTGTTAAAGAATTCTACCAAGACCCTACCACAAATGATGATAGATGGGTTGTGGTAGATTTAAAAGTCTTTAAATCATTAAAAAGATCTATATCTTTACAAGAAATTAAAGGTGATAATAAATTATCAGATATTGGATTAATAAAACAATCCCGACTTTCGGTTATGGAGATTAGTAAACAACATTACGATCATATAATAAAATTGTCTAATGAAATATAATGAAGAAGATTTAATAAACGGAGTAAACTCAGGGAACAGAGTTTCTCTATCTAGAACAATTAGTTTAATAGAAAGTGATAAATCTGCCATTTTCAGAATTATAAACTCCTTGAACAAAAGATCTCAATCATCTTATGTAGTTGGAATTACTGGTCCACCTGGTGCAGGCAAAAGTACTTTAACTAATAGACTAATTCAAAATTTTAGATCAAAAAAATTAACGGTTGCAGTTTTAGCAGTTGATCCAAGCAGTCCTTTTACAGGTGGTGCTGTTTTAGGAGATAGGATAAGAATGCAGGAACATGCATTGGACGATGGTGTTTTTATTAGAAGTATAGGAAGCAGAGGTGATTTAGGTGGTCTTTCTAGTGCAACATCAGGAATAATAAAACTTTTTGATGCCTTTGGAATTGATATAATAATTATAGAAACAGTTGGAGTAGGACAAACGGAACTGGATATTATAAAAATTTCAGATTGTGTTTTAGTTACGTTAGTTCCGGAAGCAGGAGATGGAGTCCAAGCAATGAAAGCAGGCTTGATGGAAATTGGCGACGTTTTTGTAGTTAACAAAGCTGATAGAGGCGGAGCAGAAAAATTAGCAAGAGAGATTGACTATATGATTTCACTTAAACACAAGGAAGTTAAATGGAGTACGAAAGTTATTCTTGCTGAAGCTGAGAATAATATTGGAACAGATGATATTGTTGCAGAAATTGAATCATTTAGAAAATTCGAAACTGATAATAATATATTAATTGAAAAAAGAGCAAAGAGAAAACTTTCAGAAATCGAAACGTTATTATTCCAGCGTATGAAATATGAACTAGAGAATTTAAAACAAGACAAGGAAGTTAAAAAAATAATGTCATTAGTCGCCAAGTCAGACATTGAACCTGAGGAAGCGGTAAATATGATAATTAAACTTTTTAAAAATAATTTTTAATTTTGAGAAAAATATTAATAAATAAAACTTTAGATCAAATTAAAATAGCTATTATTGATAATAATTTATTAGCTCATTATTTCATGGAATATGAAGAAATCCAACAAACAATTCGAGGAAATATTTATAAAGCAAAGATCGATCCTAACGCTAAAGGTATGGATGCTTCTTTTATAGATATAGGTGTTGGAAGATCTGCTTTTTTATCAAAGTTCAACCCTTTCCAGAAGGAAATGGATAATACAAAAGGAAGTTATAAGATATTCTCAAAGGATTTTTTACTAGTTCAGGCCGTGAGTGACTATGATCCCAGAAAAGCACCGAAAGTATCTGATTTTATTGCATTACCATCAAAATACTGTGTTATTGTCAGTAAACCGAAATTTTTTGGAATTTCTAAAAAAATTGATGGTGAAAAAGAGAGAAAAAGATTTAATTCATTGAAAAAATTAGCTAATAAAGATTGTGGAATTATCTTGCGAACTTCTTCTATAAATAAAAAAATAAAAGATATTAAGCATGATATATCTGAAACGAAAAAAAGGTGGAGAGATATCATACGAGATTTTAAAAAAAATGACTTATTTGGAATTCTTCATCAGGAAAAAAGTATCTTAGATAATTTGTTTAGAGAATATATAAATAATAATGAAAAAACATTTATAGAAACTGACTCAAGATATATCTATAATAAATTAAAAAAAGATTCCAATAAAAATATTCAAATAAAACTTGCTATTAAAAATAAAGAATTATTTAAAAAATATAAAATTGATGAAGATATAAGAAATATATTTTATAAAAAAATAAAAATGAAAAACGGTGCTTTTTTATTAATTGAAGAAAAAGAAGGATTAACTGTAATAGATATTAATTCTGGGAATAGCCTTAATAATAAAAAAGAAACACTATTTAATATTAATAAACTTGCTGCTATTGAGATTAGTCGTCAAATTATTTTGAGAAATCTCCATGGACTAATCTTAATAGATTTTATAGATCTAAAAAAACCAAAAGAAAAAAAAGAAATTCATAAAACTTTAATCAATTCGATGAAATCTGATAAATCTAAACACACCATACTTCCTATGTCCAAATTTGGAATTATTGAAATGACTAGACAAAAAAGAGGTACCAAAATATCAAGCATCGTAAGTGAAAAGTGTGAGATTTGCAGTGGTTATGGGGTAATTCAAGATAAAAAATCTGTATGTTATGAAATAATTGAAAAAATAATAAAAAACACAAAGAATAATAAAGTTTCTGTTTATCTTAATAATTTAATTTATTCTGATGTCAGAGAAATCATTGATAAAAATAAAAATAATTCTGAAATCAAAAAATTAAAAATTAAATTGATTGAAGATAATGATCAAAATTTATATAAAATAATTTGATGAATTTATTTTTTTATATAACATTAATGAACTATGAGTGTATTAAAAGTTGGTAATCTTTACCACATTGGGGTAGCGGTAAAAGATGCTGAAAAAACATCAAAATTATACGTTAATACTTTAGGGCTAAAAATAGAACATGATGAAGTAGTTATGGATCAAGGGGTTAGAGCAATTATGATGGTTCCTGAAAATGGTCAATCCAGTGCAATTGAACTTCTTGAGCCAGTAATTCCTGAGTCCCCAATAAATAAATTTTTGGATAATAAAGGCGAAGGGATGCATCATGTATGTTATTTAGTAGATGATATAAAGATGGGGATAGAACATCTGAAGAACCTTGGGATTGATATGATAGACACGGAGCCAAGAGTTGGCTTAAATAATACCTTGGTAGCTTTTGCCCATCCTAAAAGTATGAATAGCGTCTTAATTGAGCTTGCTCAGAAGATATAAATTAGGATTCTTTTTTTTCTTCTTCATCAGGATTCTTTTTGTCATCATCTTTAACAGCTTTTTTAAAACCTGATATACCTTTTCCAAGTGCAGTTCCTATATCTCCTAACTTGCTGGGTCCAAAGATGAGAAGAACAATTACCAATATTATAATTAATTCTTGAACGCCTAATCCAAACATATTTACCTCTTATTCAAAAACTAACTCATTGATTCAATTGTGTCAATCTAGCTTTAATAAAGATTAATTTAAAATATAATTATGTGAGTGAAAGTTTTAATTTATACACATGAATATCCTCCTTTCAAAGGAGGGATAGCTACATCTTCAAAAAAAATTGCTGATATTTTAAAAACAAGATTTAATGTGGTTGTATGCTGTCCAAAATATTCAAATACGAGATCCATTGAAATGGAAAATTTAAAAATCATCAGAATGAGCTTTATAGGAGGTAATAAATTTAAAAAAATTCCTATCTTACAGTATGTTCAGGGTCTTATGAATCTTAAAAAAATCTTAATTAATGAAAAACCTAATTTCTTATTATATCTAGGAGAGGAAGCTGAAATAGTAGGAGGGCTTTTAAATAATCGCTCTATAACTCAAATAGTCAGAATTGCTGGCTCCGGTATTAAATCTATTTTGGAAAATAATAGCTTTACAAAAATATTAAAAAAGAAATTAATGAAAAGATTGTATAAAAATTCCAGAGATATTATTGCGGTAAGTGAAAATACTAAAAACTTATTAATAGCTAGCAAAGAGTTTGATGAAAATAATAAAATAAAACTAATCTACAATGGCTTGGAAGATGAGTTTATTGGTAAATCAAAAAATCACCAACTAAAAAATAAACTAGGATTTAATGATGATGACTTCATATTGTTAACAGTATCGAGGGTTCTTCCCAGAAAAGGCCAAGATAATGTGATTAGAGCATTATCGAAAATTAAGAATAATAAAATAAAATATTTATGTGTTGGAGATGGATCTCATTTGAATAACTTCAAAGAGCTAGTAAAAAAATTAAATTTGAATGAAAGAGTAATATTCATTGGTGAAGTGGATCGTGAGGAAACCAGCAGCTATTATGATATTGCTGATGCGTTTATCCTATGCAACAGAACTTGGAACAATAAAATTGAAGGCCTACCCAATGTTGTCCTTGAAGCAATGGGTAGAGGAAAAGCAATTATTGGCTCAAAAAATACTGGGACTGAAGAATTAATAATTAATAATAAAAATGGTTTTCATGTAAATCCAGAAAATATTACCGAAATAAAGAATACTATTATTCATACATATGAGAATAAAAATAGATTAGTGGATATGGGTGCATATAGCTTAGAATTAATAAAAAGAAATTTTTCAAATAAAATAATGTCTGAAAAGTATATAGGATTATTTAATGAAGATTAAAATATGTGGAATTACTAATCTTGAGGATGCTCAGAAATGTATTAATATCGGGGTGGATTTTCTCGGTTTTATTTTCTATAAAAAAAGCCCTAGGTTCATTGAATATCCGATAGCTAGAGAAATTATCGATAATTTAGACTCTAATATTTCTAAAGTGGGTGTATTTGTTAATGAAGACATTAAAAGAATAAACGAAATTTCAAAAAAATTAGGATTGGACTATGTTCAATTACACGGAAATGAAGATTCCGAATATGTTGATCAAATAGAATTGCCTTGCATAAAAGCGATCAATGGAAACTCGCCTAATCTATATGATACGATAAGTAATTACCAAAATGCAGAATATTTGCTTTTAGATAATATTTCAAAAGATTTAAAAGGTGGTAGTGGTAAAAAATTTGATTGGGATAATATTAAAAAAATTTCTAATAAAAACAATATAATTTTATCTGGCGGCCTAAGTGATGAAAATATAATAGAGGCAATCAGTCGTACAAAAATAAATTTTTATGATTTTTGTTCATCTACAGAAAGTAAACCGGGTATAAAAAATATAAAAAAGATTGAAACTATAGTAAACTTAATACGTAATGCCGAAAAACAAAATTAATTTTAATGCACTTCCTGATTCTAATGGAAGATTTGGTGACTTTGGTGGAATGTTTGTATCAGAAACATTGATGCCTGCTTTAAATGAACTAGATAAAAAATATAATAAAATAAAAAATAGCCCTTCCTTCCAAAAAAAAGTTAAAGATTTATTAGTAAACTTTGTGGGAAGGCCAACTCCACTATATCTAGCAGAGAGAACCACTTCTGACATTGGTGGTGCAAAGATTTATCTTAAAAGGGAAGATCTTGCTCACACGGGAGCACATAAAATAAATAATACTGTAGGACAGGCAATTCTTGCGAAACTAATGGGAAAGAAAAGGATAATTGCTGAAACCGGAGCTGGCCAGCATGGTGTTGCCACAGCGACTATATGTGCACTATTGGGTCTAGACTGTGAAATATATATGGGAGCAACAGATACTCATAGACAAGCAATAAATGTTCAAAGAATGAAACTATTAGGAGCTAAAGTTATTCCTGTTACTTCAGGATCTCAAACGCTAAAGGATGCTTTGAACGAGGCATTAAGAGACTGGGTCACTAATGTGAGAGATACTTTTTATATCATTGGTAGTGTTGCGGGTCCACATCCTTATCCTAAGATTGTTAGAGATTTTCAATCTGTAATTGGTAAAGAAACAAAAAAACAGATTATTAAAATTCAGAAAAAGCTCCCTGATATGCTAGTAGCTTGCGTTGGAGGAGGATCAAATGCTATTGGACTATTTTACCCTTTTCTAAACGATGAAAAAGTTAAAATGGTTGGCGTAGAAGCAGGAGGCAGCGGTATTAAAACAGGTCTTCATTCTGCTAGTATTGGTGCAGGCTCAGTAGGAGTATTGCATGGTAGCAAAACTTACATCCTGCAGAATAATCAAGGTCAGGTTACAGAAACTCATTCAGTTTCAGCAGGTTTAGATTATCCTGGTGTTGGTCCAGAACATTCCTTTTTAAAAGATATGAAAAGAGTAGAATATGTATCTGTAACAGATATTGAAGCGGTTAAGGCATTACAATATTTTTCAGAGAGGGAAGGTATTATTTCCGCACTTGAAACATCACATGCTCTTTCCTATGCAATGAAAGCTGCAAAAAAAATGAAAAAAAGTCAAAGCATAATTGTCAATTTATCTGGACGAGGAGATAAAGATCTTGAATCAGTAAATGAATTCTTAAATAAAAATAGGTTAAATCAATAAAAATGGAACTATTAAATAAAATAAAATCTAACAATGAGTCTGGAAAAATTTCTTTTGTTTCATATATAACTGCTGGTGACCCTGATATTAATACAAGCTTAAAAATAATGAAGTCTCTTGCAAGAAATGGTACTGATATTATTGAATTAGGAATTCCTTTTTCTGATCCAATATCTGATGGCCCAACAATTCAGAAGGCTACCGAACGAGCTTTAAATAAAGATATTGATATTAAAAAAGCTCTAGAGATAGTCAAAAAATTTAGGAAAGAATTTTCCACTCCTATTGTAATATTTGGATATTATAATCCTTTCTTAAAATATGGTTTAAATAAACTTATGAGAGACATAAAATCATCTGGTGCTAATGGGATACTGGTCGTAGATTTACCACCAGAGGAGTCTTTTCAAATTCAAGAATCAGTTGAAAAACATAATTTAGAGTTAGTATATTTAGTTGCTCCAACAAGCACTAAGTTTAGAATAGAAACCATTTCAAAGCTTTCGAACTCATTTATTTATCTGGTATCAGTAACTGGCGTAACTGGAGCAAGAAGGAAAATAGACAAAAGCTTAAGTCCATTTATTAAAAAATTAAAGAAAATAACTAATAAGCCAATTTGTGTGGGCTTTGGAATCTCTAATTCTACCCATGTTAACGAACTTAAAAATCAGGTAAATGGTATAGTTATAGGAAGTGCTATTGTAAAGATTATAGAGAAAAACCTAAAGAAAAAAGCAGATATAATCAAAAACATATCAAATTTTTGTAGAAAAATATCAAGAGCAACCAAAATTTAAGGTCTTTTATCTTTTTTAACTATATGGCAAAATATATTATTCAAATAAACATTTGTGAGTTTTTCACGTAAAAATATAGGAGTGAGTATTTATGGAATTACTATTTAAAACACGATCCACAGAATATACTGGACCTGGTGGCTTGCCTAATGGAAGCTTAGATAATACAAGCGAATGGCAACCAATGACTAAATACCTAGAGGCTGGTGCACAAAACTATCCAGACAAACCCATGTTCAAAATTGCTGATGGAGAAGGAAAAGTTGTAGAGACTTATACATATAAAGAAACCAATGATAAGGCTAACCAAGTTGCCAATGGATTAATCTCAAAAGTTGGAGTTAAAAAAGGTGATAAAGTTGGCATGTATATGCTAAATTGTTCAGAGTTTGTTCTTTCAATATTAGCAATTCATAAGACAGGCGGTATTCAAGTTCCAATCAATAAGGACGAAAAAGGTGAGAGACTTGCCTATATAATCAATTATTCTGATCAGGTTGCTCTAGTAGTTGATCCTTCAGGGCTTTCCTTGATTGAAGATATTGCTGATAAACTTGAAAATCTTAAAATTATTTATGTTACTGGTGATTCAGCTGATGTTCCTGAAAAGATTGGAAATATTCCAGCTGAGTCTTTTAATTCATTACAAGAGTTTTCAACTGAAAATCCAAATGTAGATGTTCAAATAAGCGATAAGGAAAGATGCATGTTTACTTCAGGGACAACAGGTATGCCAAAAGGTGTTGTAAGAGAACATGGTGGTGTTGTATTAACAGTTAGAGCTTACATGCAACAACAGGGTGTTAGAAGTGATGATACTCTTATGAGTGTTCTTTCTCTTGGTCATGCAAATGCGCAAGCATTATGCTTATTTTGTGCTATAGGATCTGGCGCTACGGCTGTTTTCTTTCCTAAATTTTCTGCATCAAACTTTTTTAAGTGGGCCCATGACTGTGGTGCAACTTGCGTAAACATGTTAGGTGCTGTCGCTGAGTATTTATATGCATCTAAACCAAGCGAATACGACCAAAAACATAAAATCAGAATTATGCTTGGATCGCCTGCCCCTAGGAATTTAGAAGAATTCCAAAAAAGATTTAATGTTAGAGTTATTGATGGATATGGTTCCACTGAAATGGGAATGGTCCTTTGGAAAAATCCTGAAGATGTAAGAGCCGGATCATGTGGATATCCGACTGAGGGCTTTTATGTAGAATTAAGAAATCCAGAAAATATTCAAGAGGTCATAAGACCACATTGGGATCCTTATGTTGATGCTACACCTCCTGATTCTGCTAAAGGTATACTTTATATTAGACCTCTGGTGCCAAATACTACACTAAATGAATATTTTAAAGATGAGAGGAGAACAAGAGAGGCTTTTGATGATGATGGTTTCTTCAACTCTGATGACGTTATGGCATGCGGTACTGATGGAAGATATTATTTCATTGGAAGACATACAAGGTTGAGAGTATCTGGAGAAAATGTTGATCCTGTAGCTGTAGCAGACTTAGCGCTTATGCATCCTGCTGTTCAAGATGCTATTGCGGTTGGATTGAGACTTCCGGATGTTTCTGATGATGAATTAAAACTTAATATTATTCTTAAGGACGGCGAAAAGTTTGATGAAGCTGAATTTTGCACCTGGATGGCCGATCAATGTATTATTGCTATGGTGCCAAGATTCATTGAAATCTTTGACGGTTGGCCAATGACAGCTACACAAAAAGTTAAAGTGGCTGAACTTAAAGAAATAACCGATAAAACTTGGGATAGAGCTAAAGCTGGCCTTAAATTTAGTGCCAGAAAATAATTTATGCAACTTTTCTTTAGACCAACTGAAAAAAAATATGAGGGAGAAGGAATTCTCCCTCATGGAACTTTTAACAATACAGAAGACTGGAGACCCTTGATAAAATATTTGGAAACAGGCGCTGAAGAGTTTCCTAATAAAATTATGTTTAAAATGGGAAATGGGGAAGGAAAAATCATTGAGCAATTTACATATAGTGAAACAAACCAGAAATCTAATCAAATTGCCAATTATCTTATAGAAAAGTGTCTAATAAGAAGTGAAGATAAAATCGGAATTTTCATGTTGAATTCTTCAGAATTTGTTTTTTCAATATTAGCTACTCATAAGTCAGGAGCTATACAAGTTCCCGTTAATAAAGATGAAAAAGGTGATAGGCTATTATATGTAATCAACTACTCTGAAATGAAAGTCTTAATTATTGATCAAAGTGCAATCAGTTTAATTGAACCTATTGCTAATAAATTTGAAAATTTAGAAAAAATTTTTATTTCTGGAAGTGAAGAATCTATTCCTGAAACGCTTGGTAAAATCAAATGTGAAAAATTTGAATCATTTAATGAGGGTAGTACTGATAACCCAAACATTGAATTGACTATAGCGAATAAGGAAAGATGTATGTTTACTTCAGGTACAACAGGTATGCCAAAAGGTGTTGTAAGAGAACATGGTGGTGTACTAATGACAGTAAGAAGCTATATTCAACACCAAGGAATCAGAAATGACGATACTTTGATGAGTGTTTTATCCTTAGGTCATGCAAATGCGCAAGCAATGTGTCTTTTTGCAGCCATAGGTGCGGGTTGTACTGCTGTTTTTTTTCCAAAATTTTCAGCCTCAAATTTTTGGAAATGGGCGCATGACTGTGGTGCTACGGTGACAAATTTCCTTGGAGCAGTTGCTGAATATCTATGGTCGGCTAAGCCAGGTGATTATGACCAAAAACATAAAGTTCGAATTGTTTTAGCAGGACCTGCCCCTAGAAACCTAAAAGAATTTGAAAAAAGATTTAATTTAAAAATAGTTGAAGGATATGGCTCCACTGAAATGGGAATGCCTTTATGGAAAAGTCCTGAAGATGACAGAGTCGGCTCATGTGGCTACCCTGTTGAGGGATATTATTTAGAAATTAGAAATCCCGAGAATATAGAAGAGGTTATAAAGCCTCATTGGGATCCAAGCCTAGAAGATAAACCTCCTGAATCGGCCAAAGGGTTGTTATTTATTAGGCCAAATGTTCCAAACACAACCTTAAATGAATATTTTAAAGATGAGAGGAGAACAAGAGAGGCTTTTGATGATGATGGCTTCTTTAATTCAGATGACTTATTTGCTGCAGGAACTGATGGTAGATATTATTTCATTGGAAGATTCTCAAGGCTTAGAGTCTCAGGTGAAAATGTAGATCCTATAGCTGTTGCAGACTTAGCTCTTATGTATCCATCAATACAAGATGCCATTGCTGTTGGTTTAAGGCTTCCAGAAATTTCAGATGATGAGTTAAAATTAAATATCATTGTAAAAGATGGCGAAAAGTTTGATGAAGCTGAATTTTGTAAATGGATGGCTGAACAATGCATAGTTGCTATGGTTCCTAGGTTTATTGAGATTTTTGATAGCGGATTCCCTATGACTGCATCGCAAAAAGTTAAAGTTTCTGCTTTAAAAGAAATAACTGATAAAACTTGGGATAGGTCTAAGGCTGGATTAAAGTTCAGTGCAAGAAAATAACTCTAGAGTTTTAATTAGAAATTACACACTTAATGGCATACTTATTGCCAATAATCCTTTAAATAAGTATTAATTTTAGGGATTCTTATAATCTATGTCATAATATTTGAGTAGTTTTGTATATTTCCCGCTGGAGGATTAAGAGATGAAAATGATTCAAGCTATTATAAAGCCTTTTAAACTTGATGATGTTAAAGAGGCTCTAAAAGCAGTCGGTGTTACTGGAATGACAGTTTCAGAGGTCAAAGGTTTTGGGCGTCAGAAAGGTCATACAGAAGTATACAGAGGAGCAGAATACGAAATTGAGTTTATACCCAAAATTCAGTTGGATATAGCAGTTTCAGATGATAAAGTCGACAGTGTCATCAAAGCAATTCAAACCTCTGCTAACACTAATAAAATTGGTGATGGAAAGATTTTTGTTTTATCAGTTTAACAAGCTGTAAGAATTAGAACTGGTGAAACTGGAGATTCCGCAGTTTAAACAACTGTCACAACAAGGAGAAAAAAAATGAGTAAAACAGCAAATGATGTGCTTAAACTTATTAAGTCAAAAAAAATTGAATTTGTTGATCTTAGATTTTGCGATATCTTTGGTCAATGGCAGCATACAAGCTTCCCTGCTTCTGAAATAGATGCTGGGACTTTCAAAGAAGGAATGGGATTTGATGGATCAAGTATTAGAGGTTGGCAAGCTATAAACAATAGCGATATGATTATCCTTCCTGACCCTAGTACTGCTGTTATAGATCCTTTTATGGCTCATCCAACGTTAGCTTTAATTTGTGATGTTGCGGATCCTATATCTGGAAAAAGGTACGATTTAGATCCACGATATATCGCTACTAAAGCAGAAGACTACTTAAAGAAAACTAAAGTTGGTGATACATGCTACTTTGGGCCCGAATTAGAATTTTTCGTATTTGATGATATTAGATATCAATCAACACCAAATTCGTCTTTTTATCAAGTTGACTCAGAGGAAGCTGAGTGGAATTCTGGTGAAGACGAAGTTCCAAACACAGGGCACAAAATTAGATATAAAGAAGGATATTTTCCATTATCACCTTTAGATACATACCAAGATATTAGATCAGACATGGTCAAAGTTATGCAAGAATGCGGTCTTCATGTCGAATGCCACCACCATGAAGTTGGTGGACCAGGTCAATCAGAAATAGATTTAAGATTTGCACCTTTAAAAGAGATGGCTGACAGCACACTTTGGTATAAATATATTGTCAAAAATGTTGCAAAAAACCATGGCAAATCTGCAACTTTTATGCCTAAGCCTGTTTATGCAGATAATGGTTCAGGCATGCATGTTCACCAGTCGATCTGGAAAGGTTCAAAACCTCTTTTTGCAGGTAAAGACTATGCTGGATTAAGTGATACAGCTCTATATTATATTGGTGGAGTATTAAAACATGCAAGAGCCTTATGTGCATTTACAAACTCTACAATTAATTCATATAAGCGTTTAGTTCCAGGTTATGAAGCTCCTATCGTTCTTGCTCATTCTGCTAGAAATAGAAGTGCGGCAATAAGAATTCCAATGTATTCTGATAGCCCAAAAGCAAAAAGAATAGAAACTAGATTCCCTGATCCATCAGGAAATTGCTATCTTATTTTCTCAGCTTTATTAATGGCTGGACTTGATGGAATTAAAAATAAAATTAAACCCACAAAGCCTTTAGAGGAAGATATATATGAGTTATCTGAAAAAGAACTTTCTAAATATCCATCTGTACCGGCAGCACTAGAAGAGTCATTAGATGAGCTTAGAAAAGATCATAAATTCCTATTGGAAGGCAACGTATTTACTAAAGAGTTTATTGATGGGTATATAAATTATAAAATGGATAATGAAATTACCCCATGGAGAACAAGACCCAATCCACTAGAATTTGTAATGTACTATAGTGTTTAAATCTAAAAGATAAGGGCTCTTTAATGAGCCCTTTATGCTTTTATAGTCTTAAATGCTTTGCTTCTTCTTGGGTAACATTTTCTACATATTTCACATTTCGTTCCGTCACAACCTCTAGCTGTACAATGCTCTCTTCCATAAAAAATTATTTGTAAATGTAACTTATTCCAAGACTCAGTTGGGAAAATTTTTTTTAAATCTCTTTCGGTATGCACAACACTTCTTCCATTTGTTAGTCCCCAACGTTGTGCTAGACGATGTATATGTGTATCAACAGGAAAAGCAGGGACATCAAAACAATGAGATACAACTACACTAGCTGTTTTATGCCCTACCCCAGGTAATTTTTCTAAATCCTCAATATTATTTGGTATTCTTCCATTATAAAATTTATTTAATATTTTGGATAATTCATATATAGCTTTAGATTTTTGAGGAGCAAGTCCACAAGGTCTTATAATATCGTATATTTGTCTAGTTTTTAGCTTCTCCATCTTCTTAGAATTATTAGCTAGCTTAAAAAGTTTAGGTGTAACTTTATTTACCCTTTCGTCAGTACATTGAGCACTTAAAAGAACTGCGATTAAGAATTGATAATTTGATCTACTGCGGAGAGGTGCTTCCGTTGATGGATAAAGTTCATTCAGCCTTTTTAATATATATTTTGCTATTTCTTTTTTGATCAAGAAATTTTCCTTACAAAAATAAATATAACGTAAAATATTATTTTTTAATTTTTTAAATCAGCTAATCTTAATTTGTGGACTTAAAAAATTTTAATATCAATTCTATACCAAATGAACCAGGAATATACATATTTAAAGGGAAAAGTGGTGAGAATCTATATGTAGGAAAAGCTAAAGATCTCAAAAAAAGAGTTAAGAGTTATTTTTCTAAGAGTAAAGATAAAAGAATGAATATAAATTTTTTAATGATTGAAGCTTCTACGCTCGATTATATTACTACTCAAACTGAAGATGAAGCACTAATGCTAGAAAATAAAACTATAAAATTACGTCAACCTAAATATAATGTTCTTCTCAAGGATGATAAGACGTATTCATCTTTAAGGTTAGAAATTAATGAGACCTATCCTAGAATTTCGATTGTAAGAAAATGTTCCGATAAAGATTCGCTATATTTAGGACCATTTAAATCGTCAGAAAATTTAAGAAAAACAAAAAGATTTCTTCAAAAAACATTTGGTATTAGGGATTGTACAAATAATAAATTTAATAATCATAAAAAGAGAGCTTGCCTGTTTAAAGATATAGATATGTGCATTGGTCCGTGTGATGATAGTAGTTTAGAAAATATTTATGAAAAAAATTTCATTATGTTGAAAGATATCTTTAAAGGAAAAATAGGTCATTTTAAAAAAATAGTTGAAGGTAAAATGCATGAATTTGCAAAGAAAGAAATGTTTGAGCAAGCTTCTTTTTTAAGAGATGAATTAGAGCGACTATCTAATAATTATTATTATGATTCTATTAATTCAGAAAGTTTAAAGAATACAGACGTGATAGGAGTTGTGAGTAATAAAGAAGTATTAGAAATTTCTATCTTGTTTTTCAGGGGCGGATATATTATTGATAAAGCAGAGATATTTACAACAATCAAACTTCATGATACTGAATATGAGGCCTACCAGATCTTAAAACAATTCTACTCATCCAAATCTTCTGTTCCAAAGAGAATAATTATTAAGAAGGACTTTAAATATACAGATGACTTAAAGTATGATTTAAAAAACTTAGGGTTTTTTGAAACTAAGTTTGAAAGTATATCTAAAGGTCGCAAACATGATTTGATAAAATTAGCGGAAAAAAATGCAAAAATTTGTATGAAAAATAATATAGATAAAAATAATAAGTTACAATCAAATCTCTCGAAACTTAAAAAATTATTAAAATTAAAAACTTTACCAAAAAGAATAGAATGTTTTGATATCTCAAATACTCAAGGAACCAATCCTGTTGCTTCGATGGTTGTTTTTACAGATTGTGAACCAGACAAAAAAAATTATAGAAAATTTAAGATTAAATCCAAAGGTCCAAATGATTATGAAATGATGAAAGAAGCAATAGGAAGGCGACTCAAAAGAATTAATGAAGTTGGGTGGGAAAAACCGGACTTAATATTAATCGATGGTGGAAAAGGTCATTTGAATAAAATTTCACAGATTATAAATAAAGAAATCAATATTGCTGCTATCGCAAAACCCTCAAAAACTGAGCCTATTGATAAAATTTATATTATGAAAAATAAAGCGCCTATAAATTTCAATAATAATATTGAACCTTTAAATATCCTTATCAATTTAAGAAATGAAGCTCACAGGTTTGCAATTACTTTTCATAAATCACGAAGATCAAAAGACATGCTTGGTCAACTTAAAACGTAGTCAATTATAGCCATTGCCGTATAAAGCTTATTTTCTGCTTGCTTGTAAATTATAGATTTCTTCGAATTTAATACGTCTTGTGTCACCTCTTCACCTACATGCGCAGGCAAGCAATGCATAAATACCGAGTTTTTATTTGTATTATTCAGTATATCTTTGTTAATTTGATATTTTTTAAAATCCTTCAATCTAATTTTATTCTCTTTTTCCATCCCCATGCTAGTCCATACATCAGTATAAATAACATCAACATTATTTGATGCTGATAATAAATCATTTGATATTTTTAATTTTGGATAATTCAAAAGAATTTTTTTAATGCTTTTATTATATTTCTTAGGACAACAAAATTCCATATTCATTCCTAATTTGCCAGCAGCAAACGCAAAAGAATTGGCAATGTTATTAGAATCACCTACATATAGAATTTTTAATTTATTTAGAGGTTTTGTCTTAAAATGTTCAACTATTGTAAATATATCAGAAATTATTTGTGTAGGATGCTCAAAATCCGACAAAGCGTTTACAATTGGAATTGATGAATTTTCATCAAACTTAACAATCTTAGAGTGAGAGTCTGTTCTGAATACTAATGCATCTAAATATAAAGAAAACATTCTAGATGTTTCTGAAATGGACTCGCCTCTTGATAATTGAGTATCATCTTTATTTATAAATAAAGGATAAGCCCCTAGCTTAGAGATGGCTGATTCAAATGAAAGCCTAGTCCTTGTAGAAAACTTTTCAAACAATAGACCCACAGTCTTACCTGAATGTTTATCTAAAGATTTTTTATTCTTTAATTTTTTGATATTTCCCAAAATTTTAACTAAATTTGATTTACTAATTTCTTTTAAAGATATTAAAGAATTACTCATCTATTTTCTCCAATACGGTCTTCATAATCTTAATACTCTTTCTAATTTCACTATTTTTAACATTTAAAGGGGGAAGAATTCTGACATTATATTTTTCTGTAATTAAAACAAGCAATCCATTACTTATACATGAATTTGTAAATTTCTTAGCAATTTTAGAACTATAAAATTCAATAGCTAAAATTAATCCTAAACCTCTTATCTCTTTTATTTTCTTAGATTTTAATGATAGTTTTAAATTATCAAGAAAATATAATCCTTTATTCGTGACTTTTTTTAAAAATTGTTTTTTATTAATTTGCTTTACCATGCTAATACCTGATGCCATCGCTAATGGGTTGCCCCCCATTGTTGTACCATGCGATCCAGGGGTCAAAAAATCACATATATTTGGATTAGCTATTATTGCACCACATGGTATGCCCCCTCCGAGAGCTTTAGCTAAAGAAATAATATCAGGTTGAATTCCATAATGTTCAAAGCCAAATAGTTTTCCTGTCCTTCCAATTCCAACTTGAACCTCATCAGCAATAAGCAAAATATTGTTTCTTTTACAAAGGATATCTAATTCTTTTAAATATTTTTTATCTGCTATTTTTACACCTGCCTCCCCTTGAACAGGCTCAATAATTATGGCTAATACTTTTTTATCTTTCTTAATTATCGATTTAATACTAGTGATATCATTAAATTTAGCTCTTTTAAATCCTGGCACCATAGGATAAAAACCATCTCTATATTTCTTAGGAGTAGTTGCAGATAAAGATCCAAAAGTTCTCCCATGAAATGCGCCTGTTACCGATATAATAGTCTTCTTATTATTATAAAGTCCCCACTTTCTTGCTAATTTAAAGGCAGCCTCATTTGCTTCTGTTCCGCTGTTGCAGAAAAAAACTTTATATCTTGATAGTCTTTCGGTTAACAGCTTTGCAAACTCTATTTGTTTAGGTATCAAAAATAGGTTTGAAACATGTGTCAGCTCATCCAATTGCTTTTTAATAGCATTTTTTATACCTTTGTTGTTATGGCCAAGATTATTAACAGCAATTCCTGATATGAAGTCTAAATATTCATTTTTATCAGTATCATAAACATAAGAACCATCTCCTTTGATTATGGAAATCGGATATCTTGAATAATTACTAATTAAAAACTTATTATTATTTTCTATTAATTTTTTCTTAAGCAACTTTACCTCATAATAAAATTTCGGTACCAATTCCCGAATCTGTAAACATCTCTAATATAATAGCATTCTTTACTGTTCCATCTATAATATGCGTCTTTTTAACACCATCAGTTAAAGCATCAATCAGACATTTAACCTTAGGGACCATTCCTTTCTCTATCACACCTTGGTCAATTAGATAATTAACTCTTTTCTTTCTTAAAGAAGATATTAATTTATTTTTCTTATCTTTAATTCCTGATACATTAGTAAGAATTATAAGTCTTTCTGCGTTAATTGCAGATGCAACTTTAGATGCTGCATAATCTGCATTAATATTATAAGATAATCCATTTTGATCATATCCTATTGGAGCAATTATAGGAATATAGTTAGTCTTAATTAATTTATTAATATAATTTTTATTAATTTTAGTAATTTCTCCAACCCTGCCTAGATCTTGATCTTTGTTTGAAAGTTTAATTTTCTTAGCGATTATCAAATTATTGTCTCTGCCTGTCAGACCTATTGGCATTCCACCATTGATAGATATTTCTTTTACAATTTTTTTATTTACTTTCCCGCCTAGGACTTTTTCAACAATTTTCATTGTTTTATTGCAAGTTATTCTCATCCCATTGATAAAATTAGATTTTATTTTTTTTGACTTCAATTCGTTAGAAATTTCTGGTCCTCCACCATGAACAACAACAGGATTAATCCCAACCAATTTCATCAAAACTATATCCTTTGAAAAACTTGAAAAATCTTTCGAGCCAATACTGCCTCCAAACTTAACAACAATAGTTTTAGAATTGAATTTTTTTATGTAAGGTAATGCTTCAATTAATGTTTTCGCAATCTTTATACTTTGTTTCATAATATTAAAGAAAGGAATTATAAAATATATTTACTCAAATCTCTATCTTTTACTATATCTTTAAGTCTTTTGTTTACATAACCAGAATCTATAACAACATTCTTATCTTTCATATCAGGAGCAGTAAAGGATATCTCTTCCAATAATTTTTCCATTATAGTATGGAGCCTTCTAGCGCCAATATTTTCATTTTTATCATTTATTTCGACTGATATTTCAGCTATTACATCTATAGCATCATCTGAAAAATTTATATTTATTCCTTCTGTTTTTAGTAGTTCAACATATTGCTTTAGCAGCGCATTATCAGGTTCTGTAAGAATTTTCTTAAAATCATCGGAATCAAGAGAATTGAGCTCAACTCTAATAGGGAATCTTCCTTGTAATTCTGGAATTAAATCAGATGGTTTTGAAGTATGAAAGGCTCCAGCCCCAATAAATAGAATATGGTCAGTTTTTATCATTCCATATTTAGTTTTTACTGACGAACCTTCAATAATTGGAAGTAAATCTCTCTGAACACCTTCTCTTGAAATATCTGTCCCAGAGGAACTTGATGACCCTCTTGCAATCTTATCTATTTCGTCAATAAAAATTATGCCTAGCTGCTCAGCTCTATTTATAGCACTATCATTAATTGAATCTTTATCTATTAACTTTTCGGCTTCAAGATCAATAAAAATTTTAAAAGCTTCTTTAACTTTAACCTTCCTTTTTTTTTCTTTATTAGGAAAAAAATTTGATAACATGTCAGACATATTATTATCTAAATCATCATTTGGATTATTAGACATTACTTGTATAGGTGAAAATTTAATAGGTATTGATATTTCTATTTCTCTTTCGTCTAGTTTTCCTTCTCTAAACATTTTTCTAAATTTTTGCCTCGTTTCATTATCCTTTTCTTCTTTATACAACAAAGAATCTAATATCTTTTCCTCGGCCATCTGTTCGGCTTGTGTATGAATTGATATTTTATTTAAATCAGATTCCATCTTTACTGAAATTTCAACTAGATCTCTAACCATAGATTCTACATCCCTACCCACATATCCAACCTCCGTAAATTTAGATGCTTCAATCTTAATAAATGGTGCATTTGATAATTTGGCTAGCCTTCTAGCTATTTCGGTCTTACCAACACCTGTTGGGCCTATCATAAGAATATTCTTTGGTGATATTTCATCTTTTAAAAAAGATGAAACTTTTTGTCTTCTCCATCTATTCCTTAAAGCAATTGAAACAGCTTTCTTTGCTTCTGATTGACCTATAATATATTTATCAAGCTCTGAAACAGTCTCACGTGGAGTTAATAATATTTCATCTATATTAATCATAATACTTCTGTTGTAATTGAATCGTTAGTATATATACAAACCTCTGAGGCTATTATTAAAGATTCCTTGGTAATTTCTTCTGCTTTTAAATTGGAAAATTTAAATAAAGCCTTTGCGGCAGAAAATGCAAAAAAACCACCGGAACCAACAGCACATATTGGTATATCTGGCTCTATTACATCACCACTGCCTGAAATTAAAAAAATCTCATCCTTATCCGCTACAATCATCATTGCCTCAAGTCTTCTCAAAATTTTATCTGTTCTCCATTCTTTTGCTAATTCTACCGAAGACCTTCTCAAGTTTCCTTTATACTCTTCAAGTTTGGCCTCAAATTTATCGAAGAGAGTAATTGCGTCAGCAGTTGCCCCGGCAAAACCAGCTAGTATTTGGTTATTATAGACTTTGCGGACTTTTTTAGCGGATGATTTTAAAATTGAATTCCCGAATGAAACTTGTCCATCACCACTGATAGAAACTTCATTATCTTTTTTAACACACAAAATAGTAGTTGCTTTAATCTGTTCCATTTTTCGAATGTAATTCCTTAATTAAATTATACTTCTTTTTTATTTTATTTACATGTTCGTAGATCTCTGAAGATACTATATTTTTATGTCCTAACATTTTTTGAACCTGGGTTGTTGTAGCTCCATTTGTTATTAGGCTAGTAGCAAAAGAATGTCTGAAAGAATGTGGGTGGACCGGATATCCAAGATATTTCTGAGAAATTTTAATTACAATTTTATATACTCCTTGTCTAGACAACTGTTTGCCTTTACGATTTATAAAAACCCAATTAGGATTAGAGTGAGTATCTTTTAAAAACAATAAATAATTTTGCAAAGGTTTTTTTAAGTAATTTTCATCAATTGGAACTGATGAAACAGACCCTCCTTTTCTTATGATATTAAAAATTTCATTTTTTGTAAAATCAATATTGTAAGCTTTAATGTTAACTAATTCACTAACTCTCAATCCAGTGAAAATTAAAGTAAGAACAATAATAATATCTCTAATGTTGAAGAAATCATTAGCAAATTTATCTAGATCATTATTTAATTTGATAATTAATAAATATAATTTCTTTTGGTCTACATACCTTGTCGGTTTAAGATTCATTGATCCTATTAACATTTTTTTATCATATGTTTTTAAATAGTTAGAGTTAATAAATTTCTCATCAACTAAAAAATCTATAAATTTTGAAAAAGATGAAATTTTTCTTTTAACTGAGCTTTTTTGATAGTTTTCCACATTTGATGTTAATAAATTCTCAAAATATCTTGTTAAATTACCTTCAGAAAATATTTTTTTTGCATTTAAAGATTTAGTTTGATTCTTTTCTATATAAATTTCAATGTCTTTTACATAAGATGCAATAGTATTTTTCGAATAATTATTTGGACTAAATTGTAAATTATTTTTAAAATCTATTAACAACTTTTCAACATCCATAAACAAAATATAAAACATTTATTATTGTTTAGTCAATTTTAAAATTACTTTTAAATTGAATGAGAATATACAATGTGCGATAATATTACAGTGTATAAAGTAGGAGATAATGCTGTATATCCTTCGCATGGACTTGTTAAAATAGTTTCAATAGAAAAGAAGCAAATTGGAGATCAAGAATTAAACTTTCTTATTCTTCAAGTTATAGAAAGCGATATAACAGTCATGATCCCAGAGGGTTCTGTTCAAGCAAGAGGGCTTAGACCTGTTGCTAAGAAAAATGAACTTAAAAATCTTTGGTCTTTAATTAAAGGTAAGGCAAAATATAAATCTGAGGATAATTTAAGTTGGAATAAAAGATATAGAAACTATACCGAAAAGTTAAAAAGTGGAAATATTATTATGGCAGGTGAAGTTTTTAGAGAAATAAACGATATATCAAAGAAAAAAGAACTTTCTTTTGGGGAACAAAAAATTTTACAAATTGCATTTAATAGAATAGTTAAAGAACTAAGTGCTTCACTAAAAACTAAAGAAGAAGATGTATATTTAGATATTAAGAAACTTTTGATAAAGCCAGATTCAATAAATATCTAATTTTTTACCATCTGTTTGAAACTTCAGAGTTTTATCAATAAATGCTAAAACAGTAGGATAGAGATCTACAGTCCTAATAGCATCATTAGTTTTAATTTTTCTATTTGTAATAATAGGAACTTTCATATGCTCTTCCCTTAAGGATCCATGTGAGGATTTATGTTCAGGAATTTCAAATCTCTCTCTAAAGTCCCATCCTTTTTTTGCACTAACAACTATATCTCCACATCTATTTGATTTAAAAATTTGTAATAGTTGTATGATAGAATCAGGATATTTTGAATTAAAAGTTAGATTCAAAAGTTCTTGTTCTGAATATAGTCCTTCTTTAATATTATATTCAAATGGGTCATCCTCTAGTGGTTGATAAAAAATAGAAGACTCCTTATCGTTAATAATCGCTTTTCCAGAATTACTAATAACAACTATTTCGCCTTTGCGATTCTTACAAGATAGGATATCTACAGCCTCATTTGACATTAAATCATTTATAAGCAATTCATACTTAGTAATATCAAACTGTTTAGACCAATCAAAATTATCACTTAGATATATATGGGCCATTGAATTACCGGAAACCATGACAGATGAATTAAATTTTTTATATAATTTTTTATAAGTAAGTGGATAATAAAAGACATTATTATTTTTCTTTTCAAAGTAAGTTGCTAAATCAAAATGCTTGTAAGTATCACTATGGCCATGATCGCTGGTAACGATAATTAAAGTATCATCATAATATTTTTTATCCTTAAGATTCTGTATTAAAACTCCTAAATTTAAATCGAAATCTTCATAGAGTTTCTTTATTTTTTCAGTGTTTGATCCTTCTATATGAGATAAAGAATCTATACTGTAAAAACATGAAAAATAAAATTGTTTTTCATCATCTATAGATTTTATCAATTTATTGAAAGCTACTTTATCTATTAAATCTGAACCATAAAAATGGGATAACATTTTATAATAATTTTTTGAATATTTGGTTAAATCATTTCCATTCTTTAAACCTCTAGTTATTTCATTAAATATTGATATAGAGTTTGGTACATGCTCAAAAATCGATTTGATAGATTTTTTTATGTCATTATTAAAATATTTATTTTCATATCCAACATAACTTCTATGAGAATTAGAAGAGTTTGGATTATCAGCGAAACTTAACTTATCCAACCATCTTATACCCGGCATATTAGCTTTTCCAGGATAAGTTCCCATTAAAAATGGTAAATAAGCAGGGCCTGTTGTTGAAGGAAAGACAGAAATAGCTTTCTTGTAAGTACCATTTTTAATTAATTCTTTCAGTATTGGCAACCTATTAGATTCTAAGAGTTTGTCTAGAATATCAACTCTGGCACCATCTAATAATAAAAAAATAACCTTTTTCAAAAAAAATCCTAATTTTGTTTATTTATTTCTTCCCATTCCTCTTTTGAAATTATAAAACCTTCATTATCTCTATAAACCTTATCTCCATCATCATACTCATTAATTTCATCGTTCCATCTTTCATTTCTAAGCCATCTTTCAGGATGAGGAACATATTTCTCTTCTCCGGTTTTCCTATATAAAATATTAAATCTTTTAGATAATTCTTGAGGAGAAAGATTAGTTTTAATTTTTAAATATACCTCTTTTGCTTTTTTCTTGTTGACTTTTCTGCCAGCTAATGATTTCCAAAAAATTTCGAATTCTTCTAATTTGCTCATATTTCTATATCAATATTAAGATTTTACCTTCCTTGAAATTATTTGCTAATTATGAAACTATTTAATTTTCTGAATTTTTTTAAGAACTTTTTTTAATTTATCTAAATGCTTATTTGAATGATTAGACATAAGCGTAATCCGAATTCTTGATGAACCTTTAGGAACAGATGGTGGACGTACCGCGGGTATATAAATACCATTTTCCTTCAAAAGCTTAGAAACTTTAAGAGTTTTTTCTTCATCACCAATAATTATTGGGATTATAGGAGTTCCACTATATATAAAATTGAAATCGTTCTTTTCTAAGAATTTGTGTAATAAGTTCATATTTGATATTAATTTATTCCTTGGTCCATTAGATTTTTTAATTAATGAAATAGACTTCATACTTGCTGATAAAGCCGAAGTTGGTAATGAAGTATCAAAAATAAAAGATCTTGCTCTATTTTTTAAGAAATCTATCAGAGTCTTAGAGCCTGCAACATATCCACCGACAGAGCCTATTGCTTTTGATAGTGTTCCCATGCAAATATCGATTTTTTTTTGTACATTAAAATATTCTGATGCGCCACTACCTTTTTCACCTAATACCCCAGTTGCATGAGCTTCATCTATCATAGTTATACACCCATAAAGTTCTGAAAGTTCTACTATAATATCTAATGGGGCTATGTCTCCGTCCATGCTGAACACACTATCAGTTAAGATCATTTTTTTACATTTAGAATCCTTAAGTTTTTTAAGTTTTTTCTCTAAATCTTTCATATCATTATGCTTATAAATTATAATTTTAGATTTTGATAATCTAGCTCCATCAATCAATGATGCATGATTTAATTCATCGCTAAATATATAGTCATTCTTATTCATTATTGAAGATATAGTTCCAATGTTGGCAAGATAACCTGAACTAAAAACTATTGAATCTTCAGTATTCTTAAAATCAGCAATAATTTTTTCAAGCTTGTTATGTAAAATCGAAGTTCCGGTAACTAACCTTGAGCCACCTGTACCAGTTCCAAATTTTTTTAAAGATTTGAGAGCATAATTAATTACATCATTGTTTAATGTTAATCCTAAATAATTATTTGATGCGAATTGAATATATTTCTTGCCGCCAATCATAATTTCAGGTGACATTCCTGAATCAATTTGTGTTAGAACTCTATGAAGTTTGTTTTTTTTTGTTAAAGATATCTCATCTTTTAACCATAGATTAAATTTATTAGACATTATTTTCAGTCACATCTTTTATAGCTTTATAGGTAACCTTGGTTAATTTTTTTATTTCAGATTCATTAATTGATATTGGGGGCATTAAAACAATCGTATCTCCAAGAGGTCTAAGCAACACTCCCTCTTTAAGAGCAGCATCACAAACCTTTTTGCCAATTCTGTCTTTAATCTCATATTTTTGATTATTTTCAGGATTTTTAACTAAATCAATACCAGCCATCAAACCTTTATTTCTAATCGAAGAAACAGATTTTAAACCTTTGAACTCTTTAAGTTCGTTTTCAAAAAATAAAATATTTTTTTGTAACTTTTCTAGTGTATTTTCAGATTCAAATATTTCTAAATTAGCTATGGCAGCTGCACAAGATAAAGGGTTACCTGAGTAGCTGTGCCCATGAAAAAAAGTTTTAAGCTCATCATATTCACCTAGAAAAGTATCAAAAATATTTTGTGTAGTTATTGTAGCTGATAAAGGTAAATAGCCACCTGTCAAGCCTTTGCCCAGGACCATTATGTCTGGAGTTATATTATCATGTTCACATGCAAACATCTTTCCTGTTCTTCCAAAACCAGTTGCAACTTCATCTAATATCAATAGGACTTCGTATTCATCACAAAGACTTCTTACAGTATTTAAATACCCATCAGTAGCTACTTTCATTCCACCAGCCGCTTGAACATATGGCTCCATAATAAAACCAGCAATTTCAGAGCCCTTCTCGATAAAAACCTTTTTTAAATCTTTTAAAACTTTATCAGTAGAATCATAGGAGCTAATTTTAATACTTTCAAAAAGCAAAGGATCAAAAGTCGAATGGAAAATATCAATCCCACCTACGGAAACAGCTCCCAGAGTATCTCCATGATAACCATCTTCTAGACATACAAACTTTTTTTTCTCACTTCTACCTTTTATCATCCAATATTGGAAAGCCATTTTAATTGCTACTTCAACGGCACTAGCTCCATCACCAGAGTAAAAAACTTTCTTGAGTCCAGGTGGAGAAATATCAATTAATTTTTTTGCCAAAATTGAGGCCGATGGGTTTGTTACACCTAGCAACGTAGAATGAGCAATCTTATCAATTTGATTTTTTATTGCTGAATTAATTTTTTCTGATTTGTGTCCATGAATATTCACCCATAAGGAGGAAACTCCATCAATATACTTGTTTCCATCAGAATCAATTAAATATATTCCATCAGAATCCTCAATAACTATTGGGGACTCTTTCTGATATTCTTTCATTTGGGTGAAAGGATGCCAGATATATTTTAAATCATATTCTTGAATTTTAGATTTTGATGACATTTTAAATTTCGTTATTATACCTATCTTTTATAGGCATTTGTAAATCCTCAATCATCTTGAGATCGTCCTCTGGAGCCCTACCTTCTGTTGTTAGATAATTACCGATGATCATACCATTGGCACCAGCCACAACACCCATTGATTGTAGATCTCTAAGTGTAATTTCTCTACCACCGCCAGACATTAAAACTTTGCTAGGCATTATCAATCTCCAAATAGCAATAGTTTTTACGGCTTCTATGCTAGGCAAAGGCTTGAGGTGGCTTAGGGGTGTACCAGGCCTAGGATTTAAAAAATTAATTGGAACAGTATGTGGATCAAGATCTTTTATTTCAAATGCAAACCTTATTCTTTGTTCTACAGTTTCGCCCATTCCAATTATTCCACCACAACAAAGTTCCATGCCAGCCTCTTTGACTAATTTTGCAGTTTCTAATCTTTCATCATATGTATGAGTCGTACAAATATTTGGGAAAAACTCCCTACAGGTTTCTAAATTATGATTATATCTCCAAACACCTGCTTTACCCAAAGCAAATGCTTGGTCTTTTGTTAGGCTACCGAGTGAACATCCTATTTCCAAATTGGTATTTTTTTTGACCAAATCAATCGATTCTAAAACTTTTTCAAATTGTTTTTTTGATGGCCCCTTTACAGCAATTACTATACAAAAATCAAATGCACCCATTTTCTGGGACTGTATGGCAGCCTGAAGAACCTCATCAGGATCGAGAAGAGAATGCTTTGATATAGGAGATGAATAATGGACAGATTGTGAGCAAAAAGAACAATCCTCCGAGCAATCACCTGTTTTGGCACTAATAATGGATCTTAAAAAGACGCCATCACCTTTATATTTAACGGTTACTTTTCTAGCCAAACTAGTAAGCTCTAGAACCTTTTCACTAGGTAATTCAGTTAATTCTAATGCCTGATCATAATTAATAGCCTTGTTGTCGTCAATAATTTGTTTTTCTAATTTGCTAATATCCATAAATACACTTCCTTAAATCAATATGTATTTTACATATAATGTATTCTTAATTCAAACTATAATGAATATGGAATATTTAATAGAGAATCTTAAAAAAGATATATGGGAAAAACTTAGAAATGAGTTTGTCTTGTGTAATGATATTGGTAATTATGATGATAATCTATTTTATAAAAAGGACATACCTAGAGTTTTCTATGAGAAGAAGGTTGTTTTACCAGAAGAAATTTTCTTTAAGGCTATTAAAAATTTAAATAATATGGAGATTAAAAGGTTTATTATGTCCTGCTTTATATTATCCATTGGTTTAAAGATATCTTTGAATGAAAGATTTAGTGAGATTTTAGCAGATTCATATTGCTTTTTAGAATTTGAATCAATAGACAAAAATAGCACTCAATATGAACAGATTTTTTTTAAAGATATGTTTAAAGCAGAATTTAGAAAATTTAATTTCAAAAACCTGGGATTAGCTTTGAAACAAAATATGATAAAAAGAATATATTTGCAAATATTAGATTGGCAAAAAGATAATAAAAAATATGCTGTGGATATAAATTCCCTCAGGAGCAGGCTTAGTTAATAATCTTTTATTTTATTATAGAAAGTATCTCTTTGAATTGGTTTAAAACCTTCGCTCTTAATTACATGAACAATTTCATCAATACCGGCTTTATAAGGATTATTTGCAGATTTAAGAACATTTTCCTGTAGTAATGTTCCACCAACATCATTAGCTCCATAATGTAAGGAAACACCCCCGACTTTAAAACCTTGAGTAAACCAAGATCCTTGAATGTATTTAAAATTATCCAGGAAGATTCTACATAATCCTAAAACTCTTAAATATCTATCTCCACCTATTTCTGCAGAAATTTTATTCTCCATAAAAGTATTCTCGGGTTTAAATGTCCATGGTATAAAAGATAAGAAATTTTTTGTTCTATCCTGTAAATCTCTAATTTTATCTAAATGTTCAATAATATCTTCATCTTTTTCTGCATGCCCAAACATCATAGTTGCGGTAGTCTTAAAACCTATTTGATGTGCCTCCTCGGTTATCTTCATCCATTCGTCTGCATTAATTTTTAACGGACTTATCTTTTTTCTAATATTATTAGTTAAAACTTCTGCTCCACCACCAGGAATAGTTCTCAAACCTGAATCCCAAAATAACTTTAGGATTTTTTTTGTATCAAGATCTGAATACTTAGCAATTGAAGCCACTTCAGGCGCAGAAAAAGCATGTAAATGAATGCCGGGAATCTCTTTCTGAACTCTATTAATGATTTCAAGATAATAATCTAGTTTTATGTCGGGATTATGGCCTCCTTGGAGTAATACAGTTGTAGCACCATTATGATAAGATGTCTTTACAATTTCAATAATCTTATCTATTTCTAAAGTATATGAGTCTGAATGGCCTTTTTTTCGCCAAAAAGCACAAAAAAGACATTCCGTATCACAAATATTTGTATAATTTGGGTTGGTATCAACCACAAAAGATACATTATTGCTAGAATCAATCATGTTTTTTCTTTTAGTAGCCAATTGGCCTAATTCAAGGGTGCTTAAGTTAGATAATAAATAGCTAGCCTCATCTTTTGATATTCTAAAATTATCAATGATTTTTTCAAATAATTCTGACATAATTTTATTAAAACGAAATTAATAATATTTACAAATAAATTCAATAATTATTATATAGATTAAATATATTATGAGGAAATTTTTTTTAATTTTTTTTGTACTTACTTCAACTTGCTTATCATCTGAAGTTGCGAAGTTTTTTAACCCAAGGACAATTGTTGTAGATGAAGTATCAGACTACTATTCTAACAGAATATTCGAAACAAATAGGATTATCTATAAGAGCAAAGTCGAATATATATTTAAAGATGGTAAAAAATTTAGTTTTAAACAGAAATTTAAACTAAATAGTGAAGATTACATAAAAATAAAAATATACAAGTTTAGCGTAAAGGTTGCTGAATTTTTCTCAGACGGAAAGACTGCTAAGCTAGAAAGATTATTTAAGAAAGACAAAGTGCGATCAGAGGAAAATCTAAACTTAAGAATTTTTACAAAGAGATTAAATTTGCCAATAAAAACAAGAGAATTAGTTTATATATTAAATGGAAATATTTTTACTAATTTTGACTCTGCTAAAATTTCCCAAGCAACTGATTCCAACCTTTTGTTTATAGAGGACAAAATTAGCTTTACTATCAATTCAGAAATGCAAATAAATAAAATTACTATAAATGATGGGCGAAAAGTCATTATTGAATATTCAGATTATAGATCAGTAAAAAATCTGGCTTATAAAATTCCTTTTAAAATATCTTTAATATCAAGTGATTTTAGAATGAATATAAATCATCAAAGTGCTATAATCTTTAATTAAAATGATTAAAGAATTGAAGATTATAAATAAATTAGGGTTGCATGCTAGAGCATCATCAAAGTTGGTAGAAATAACAAATAAATTTGAATCCGAAATATTTATAGAATTTAATAGTGTTAGTGTTAATGCAAAAAGTATTTTGGGTTTACTTTCATTAGCTATTCCGTTCGGAAGTAATTTTCATATAAATATCAAAGGTATTGATGAAGAAGAGGCACTAATAGAAATCGAGAATCTGATTAAAAATAAATTTGGAGAATCTGAATGAGCTTAGAAAAAAAAGGCATTGCAGTATCACACGGATTTATAACTGGCCATATTCTATTACTAAATCAAGCAAGGACAATTGTAGATAAGAAAAAAATAAAAAAAACAGAAATATATGAAGAAATCAATCGTCTTCAATTAGCAGTAGAAAAATCAATTGATGAAATTAGTGAGTTAAAAATTAATTCTGATTACGGATTAAAATCCGAACATATCGATATTCTTGACTTTAATATATTGATTCTTGAAGATGAAATTCTTGCATCAGAGGTGATTCAAAAAATTAAGAAGGAACAAATTAATGCCGAATGGGCACTTAATAGTGTCTTAACTGATAAAAGTAAAAATTTTTCAAATGTCAAAGATATATATATGCAAGAGAGACTAGCAGATTTTTATTATATTGGTGAAAGAATTATTAAAAATTTAAGGGGAAATTTAGACTTTTCACTAGATTTCGAAAAGGATTCGATTATTGTAGCGCATGATTTATCACCAGTAGATGCGTTAAAATATTGTCAGGATAAAAATGTTATTGGGCTTCTTACAGATGTAGGGGGTATAACATCTCATACCGCAATAATAGCAAGATCACTAAGTTTGCCTGCCATTATGTCTCTTGTTGATATCAGCCAAGTTCTAGAGCCGGGAAATGAAGTTGTAGTTGATGGCTACAAAGGTCTTGTCTCATGGAATCTTAAAGATGATGAAAAGAAAGAAATACTTAAACTAAAAAAAGAATATTCAGTATTAGAAGAAAATCTTTTAGAATTTTCAAAACTACCATCTCTAACCAAAGATGGTGTAGAGTTTTTAATTAAAGCAAATATTGAAATTGCCTCAGAAACATCTTCTGCCATTAGATATGGTGCTCAAGGAATTGGTATGTATAGAACCGAATTTCTATTTACTAGTAAAGATAGATTTCCATCTGAAAATGAACAATATGAGGATTATATTAAACTTTTCTCAAATAATGATTTCAATGATATAACCATTAGAACTCTTGATATTGGTGGTGATAAGCTTATTCACAAAAATGATGATGAAGCTAATCCTGCTATGGGCTTGAGAGGTATTAGGTACTCATTGTCAAATATAGAAATTTTTAAAAATCAGATAAAAGCAATTTTTAGGGTTTGTAGTGAAAAGAAAAAGAAAATTAGGATCTTACTTCCTATGGTTTCAACACTAGAAGAAATTATTGAGGCTAAGAAATTAATTGAAAGTATGGCAAAGGAATTTGATGTGGATGATTTGTATAATATTGGGGTTGTAATAGAAACTCCTTCAGCTGCAATTATGGTAAATGAAATCAGTCATTATGTTAATTTTTTAAGTATTGGAACTAATGATTTAATTCAATATATATTAGCTGCTGATAGAAATAATAAGGAATTGAGACCAATCTTAAATTATTATCAACCTGCAGTAATTCGTACAATAAGTGATATTGTTACTAATAGTAAAGAAGGTACTTACATTTCAGTCTGTGGTGAAATGGCAAGCGATATATTAAGCCTTCCTTTATTTATAGGACTCGGAATAAATGAGTTAAGTATGAATTGTCATTCAATACCAATAATTAAAAGTGCTATTAACGAATTAGAAAAAAAAGATTGTGAAAATATTCTATATAAATGTATTAAAAAGAAAAAATCATCAGAAATTAATACAATTTTAAAAAAAGAAATTTTGAAAAAGGTCAAAAAAGCAAAAAAAATAATTAAATATGAATTTTAGTTATATTAAAGATATGAAACTATATATAGATAAAAATTGTAATATTTGTAGAAACTTTGGAAATAGAATTATAGAAAAAAATAAAAATATCGAGATTAGAGACTTTAATGAAAAAGGAAATTGTATAATATTTGAGGACGAAAGTGGAAGGCATATTGAATTCCAAGCAATTTCTAAAGCTATGTATCATGCTGGTAAAGAAAGTATTTTTCTAAATTTGATAACAGCTTTGCCAATTAAAATTCAGAAATTTTTGTATCATATATTGTCAAAAAATAGAAAATTTTTGTCTATTTTTTGCTCTCGTAATCAAACCAAAATCTAAGTCTATTTTTTTGTGGATTATAAGATTCCAACCTTGCTATATTTTCATCTGAAAGTGGTCTTTTTGATTTATTTTTTGAATATAAGAATAAATGAGATTTGAATACGTCTTCAATTTCCTTTGCTTTCAATACATTGGGAGCAACGAAATAAATCTTGTTCATATATTTTATAACTCGTGGATAGTCACTAAAATCTTTAATAAATGTCTTAAGAGTTTCTTTTAGTTTACTATTTTTTTTGCAATCCATAAGACTTATGCCGCAATACAATAGGCTATCGGGATTTAGAGGTTTCATAATGGATTTAAGATCTATTTTTTTCATAAAATTATTAATTACTAAATCATCGGAGCAGAGCACTGACAAGTTTTTAAAATGAAATGAATTCAGCAGATTAGATATCTTAGTAGTTTGCTTATAATGATTAAAATCTAACTTAAGACTTTTCTCTGCAGTTAAAGTCAATTTTTCAGTAAATGAATAAAGTTTTTCTATGGTAGTTGAACTACTTATAATTCCATGATTTTCAAGTATAAAACAGCATTCGTCTTTTATAGGGGATTCGCCTGATAATGCGTTAAATATAGCTTGGGCTAGCGCTATTCCAGGAGTTTTATAATTAATATAATAAACTTTTTTATCCTTTATTTCTTTTTTAAATATGTCTTTTATGATTGCGGAAGATTCATCTTGGACAGTGATCATATTAAAACCTACTGGATGTAAATGTATTGTATATTTATTAAGAATAGAATGCGCTAAGGTTTCAATAGATGGAGTACTTCCAAATATTAAAGAATTTTTTAGTATTTTGAATGACTTATTTTCATCTCTAACACTTATCTTTTTATTTTTTACATAATCTAAATGTTTCACCAAAATTTCATTATCCACTATAGAATATCCATTTGATTCATCCAATTCTGCCAAAGAGTAGCCACTAGACTTTATATACATACTTTTACCACTTTTTATTGATGAGTTACCACCTGCTGCTTGAATTAGGTCAAACCTCTGGCCAAAATAGTTTGATACTTCAGTTAATTCTTTGATTATATTTTTATTTTTTTTAACCATTCTCTGTTATCTATATGCCAATTAAAAGTTCTAGTTATTCCTTCGTTAAAGTTTGTAATTGGCTCCCAACTTATTAACTTTTTAGTCTTATTAATGTTAGCTGATGTATAATCAACATCTTCTTTTAAAGATTGAGATTTTTTAATCTTATTTTTAATTTTAGATAAGGTCTCTATATTTTTTAATAACTTATTTATTCTAACAGGATTATTATTTCCAAGATTAAGGATGTTAAACCCTTTTAATTTCACCGATTTAGATATTCCAGTAACTATATCATCTATGTATGTAAAATCTCTTTTTTGGTTACCTGTTCCGAATAAGTTGATATTTTTTTTTCTTAAATTTGATTCTATAAATATAAATGGACTCATATCAGGTCTTCCATATGGTCCATAAACAGTAAAGAATCTAAGAATTATTATATTCATTTTATAAAGCTCATGAAATGCATGAAGTAATATTTCTGAGGATTTCTTTGAAGCTGCATAATTAGAAACTGGCTTGCTAGTTTCGCTTTCTACACTAAAGCTTTTTTTCTTTGAATTGCCATAAACACTTGAAGTAGAAGCATGAATTAATTTATTAATATTAAATTTATTAACCAATTTAACTATATTTAAACAACCAATAACATTTGAAACATAGTAGGAATATGGTTCAGAAGTTGATTTTCTAACACCAGTTTTTGCAGCTAAATTTATAACCGCATCTGGCAATCCTTGCTTACAAAAAGAATTAAAAACATTGGAAAGCAGTTTGAAGTTGGAAATATCGATTTTTTTGAAAGAGAATCTATCAAATTTCTTTAGTTTCTTAATCCTCTCTGATTTAAGATATAAATCATAGCTGTCGTTAAGATTATCAATACCTAGGACTAAATATCCCTTCTTTAAGTATGATACTGCTGTATGAAAACCAATAAATCCTGCAGCACCAGTTATTATAATTTTTTTGTTCATTGATGCTTAAATATAACCTAGATTATCTATATTAAAAAATATAGCTAAATATTATAATTCTGATATAGAATATTGTTTATTGTATGACTATTAACGATATATATAAAAGGATAATTAGCAATTTTAAAATCTTGGGGCTTGGGAAAGTTTTTGCAGGTCTTTGCTCAGCTCTAACAATATTTATTTTAGCCAGACATTCAGGTGTTGAAGGATTTGGTATTTTAGCAATAGCGATTTCTATAGTAGAAGTTGGAAATGTTATTTTAAGTCTAAGAGTCTGGGAGTCGTCCACCAAATTTTTAGGAAGTTTTATTAATGAAAGTGAAAAAGTTTCTCAATTATTAATTTGGTCTCTAAAATTAGCTTTGAAATCTTCTTTAGCATCAAATTTATTAATTTGCATTTTTTCATATTATTTTATCAATGACTTATTTGAGATTGATTTTTCAATTTCAGCATTAGTTCTAACATACAGTTTTTTTTATTTATTTAATACAAGTAATGAAATCATGGATGGCTTTTTAAGGACTTATAATAAATATTTATATATATTAATTAATAACATTACATCTAATCTAATTAGGCTTATTTTTATATTTATCATAATAAAAACTTATGATGATCTAGTGATCTTAATTGCCGGAATGGGAACATCAATTATAGTTGGTTTTCTCTTTAGGATATTCTTTATCAAAAGAACATTTAATGAAAAAAATATTTCTCTATCTTTTGGTACCGAAAAAATAAATGATTATAAAAAAGAGTTTTTGGGCTTTGCTGTTTCAACTCATAGTGCAAACATGATTAATTTAGCAAATGAAAAGAATCTGGGTGTATTACTAATAGGTTATCTAGTAGGGCCATTTTATGCCGGGTTGTTTAAGGCTGCGAGAAGTATAGTAAAAATTATACGAAGAATTATGGATCCTTTATTAGATATAATCTATCCAGAATTTATTTCGCTGGTTAACAAAGGAAGGACCAAGGATTTAAAAAAACTAATATTCAACTCTACCAAAATTTTATCTATTATCTCAATTATCGTTGGCTCTTTAATCTTTATATTATCAGAGGAAATAATTATCATTTTTTTTGGAAGCGAATATATTAATTCGGCATTTGCTCTTAATCTTCTTATAATCGCTGCATTAATAAACAATGCATCATATTGGATAACACCATGGATACTGGCAATTAATAAACCAAAATATTTATTGTTTATTACAATAAGTGTGTCATTTGCTTATATTTTGACTTTATATCCATTAATAATAAATCTAGAACACATTGGAGCTGCTTATTCTGGGATTCTCAGGGCATCAATAACGTTATTGCTTGGATTATATTTCTTTAATAAATTCATGAATAAGAAGACTACTTAGGTGTTGGTTTTGTCGCAGAATTTGAAAATGGTTGATCAAGTAATTCAGAATGTGAGTCTTTCCATAGATTATTTATTTTCTCTATCTCATCATCTGAAATTGAATCCAAATAACTACATTTTGAGTACTCTTTTATTTCATCTTTGTTGGTAAAATTAGGCAAAACTGTACATATATTTTTTTGTGAAAGTGAAAATAGGATTGCTGTCTGTCCAATTGTTCTATTTTTTTCCTCATAAAGAAAAGATAAATCTTCTTTAGCCTTAAGACCATTCATCATCCATTTTTGTCTTCTATGACTTCTGTGATCATCAGAGGAAAAAACTTTATCTTTAGAAAAACTCCCATCTAGAATTCCTGAGGCATGAGGGACCCTTGCAATAAAGCCAATTTCTTTATTTTGTGACTCCTCTAATAAGGTTTTTGAGGGCTCTTGTTCTAAAAGATTATAAATAATTTGTACAGCGAAAGGATTTTTTTTAATAGAGTCTAATCCTTCTTCAAGCCATCCGATATCAGGTCCTAAAGCCATTCCCCATGATCTAATCTTTCCTTCGCTAACCAATTCATCAAGTGTTTCTATTACTTCATCATTATTTATGAAGTCAAACCTTGGATTGTGCATTTGATATATATCTATAAAATCTGTTTTCAGTCTTTTTAAGCTCTGTTCACATGAGTATTTGATATCTTTTTTTGTAAACTTTTGTGGTAGCTCTTTGTGGCCTTTCCTTTCAGACTTATTTGAATAAATATCATAACCAAATTTAGTAGCAATAATTATTTCTTTTCTAGAACCTTGAAAAGCTTTTTGCAAAATCTCTTCACCATATCCGTTTCCGTAGACATCAGCAGTATCAAAAAAATTTATGCCATTATCTAAACCATGTCTAAGTAATGATATGCCTAAAGATTCATCGTCAACTCCCCACCATTTGGTGGCAACAGACCAAACACCAAATCCAACCTCTGAAACCTGGATATCTTTATTTCTAGGAAAACTTCTGTACTTCATTCAGTCAACCCCTCCTCGAGAAATCTTTCAGCATCAATAGCTGCCATACAACCTGAACCTGCTGCAGTAATTGCTTGCCTGTATACACTGTCTTGTACATCTCCGCATGCAAAAACACCCTTGACGCTTGTTTTTGACGACTTATTAAAAGTATTAATATAACCATTAGTATCAATTTCTACAGAGTCTTTAAAAATTTCAGTATTTGGATTATGCCCTATGGCCACGAAGACTCCATCTGATTTAACATTTTTTATAGTAGAATCCTGATTATTTTTTAGCTCGATTCCATCAAGTACTCCGCTTGAGGAACTTAAAAATTTAATTGGAGAATAATTGAACATGAATTCAATTTTTGGATTTGATCTTGCACGATCTTCCATTATTTTCGAAGCTCGGAGCTTACTTCTTCTATGAACTATTGTTACTTTGCTTGCAAACTTTGTTAGGAATATTGCTTCTTCCATAGCACTATCTCCACCACCTATAACATGTATTTGCTTATCTTTATAAAAGAATCCGTCACAAGTAGCACAAGTTGACAACCCTCTTCCCATTAGATTTTCTTCTCCCTCAATATTTAAAAGTTTTGCAGAAGCTCCAGTAGCAATTATTACCGAAAAAGTTTTATAGTACTGTTTCCCAACTTGCAATGTATAGGGATAGTTATCAAAATCTATTGAGTCAACATTTTTCATTATACATTCAGCGCCAAATCTTTTGGCTTGCTCCCTAAGCATATCCATCAGTTGTGGCCCTTGGACTCCTTCAGGAAATCCAGGGAAATTTTCAACATCGGTGGTCATTGTAAGTTGACCACCAGCTTGAAATCCCTCAAATACTATTGGGGATAAATTTGCTCTCGCAGCATAAATAGCCGCAGTCAAGCCCGCGGGTCCTGATCCAATAATAATAATTTTTTTGTTTTCCATTTTTATCACCAGTAAAATTAATTATGATAATAACATGAACATTAATTCTATTCACGAAAGATTTTATAAAAAGAAAGTTTATTATATCAAAGGTAAAGATTATATAAAATTTTTCAATAACATAACAACCAATAAAATTGTAGAAAGAGAAGATAATGTTTTATTAAGGACTCTATGGCTCAATAATAAAGGAAGGATTGTTCATGATTTATCGATTGGTTGGTATAGAAATGATTCAGCAAATGACAATGATAAAAGAATATTTCTAATAGATAATTTCAGCGTTGAATCAATTGAGGAGAATATTAATAAATATAAAATGTCATTAAATATAAAAATTGAAAAAACAGAATTGGAGGCTCGTATAGTAGATAAGATTAGTACAAAAGTTAGTGGAATCTATTTTTTCAAAACTTCTATTCCTTTAATGGAGAAATATATTGCAATAGGAAATAAGAAAAATATAGAACAATCAGGATTGAATATATTTGATAGAAAAGACTTTATAAATAATGGATCAATATATAATAAAATGATTCAAAATAATAAAACGCCAATGGAATTAAATCTTTGGTATCCAATTGACTTTAAAAAGGGATGTTATTTAGGGCAAGAAATTGTTGCTAGAGTTAGATATAAGGGACAAGTTAAAAGAAACTTCTCATATGTCGCAGTAAAATCAACTAAATCTATGGATGATCAAAAAATCTACAAGGGAATAGATGAGATTGGGAAGTTAATTAATTTAGAATTAATAGAAGATGGAATATCTTATTATTCGGCTCTAATAAATCATAATGAAAATTATGAACAAAAAGGACTTTTGGTTATAGTAGGTAAAAAAGAATATTCGGCAAATATAATAAAAAATAATTTTAAAGAATATAATGAAAAAGGGCTAGGTTGATATAGAGGCTTTATCTATTACTTCCAAAAGATGGCCCTGGAAATCTCCAAGACCATCTAAAGGAATTATAATGCTAGACCTTCCACCGCTTACTTCCGTAATTTTCAGGTAGTGGCCTTTATGATTTTCTTTTAAATCAAAGAAAAATTTCTTATTTTCTACTTCAAGTTTACTACTAAAAACATCCTTTGATTGTTTTAACTTATCTTCTTGCATTTAATACATTAGGCATTTGGATTTTCAATTACCATTGCAATCCCTTGCCCCCCTCCAACACACAAAGAAACAAGTCCTCTTTTAACATTTCTTCTTTGCATTTCGTGTAAGAGCTTAACAATTAAAATCGTCCCGGAAGCTCCAATAGGATGGCCAAGTGCAACAGCTCCGCCATTTACATTCAATTTTTCTGCCGGTATAGGAAAATCGCTCAAAACGGCTAAAGATTGAACAGCAAATGCTTCATTTAATTCAACAAGATCTATATCATCTATTGTTAATCCTGCTTTAGCCAAAGCCTTATTCATTGCAGGCACTGGACCAATTCCCATAACTGAAGGCTCAACACCAGAAACAGCATAGGAAATTACCTCGCCAACTGGTTTTAAACCTAACTCTTTAGCTTTCTCTTCTGAGGAAACAATCATAGCGGCAGCTCCATCATTTATACCTGAAGCATTACCAGCTGTAACAGAGCCTTCCTCCGTAAAGACTGGTTTTAATCTGCTTAATGCAGCCATTGATACCTCACGAGGATGTTCGTCCGTATCAAATACACCTTTAGCCAGTTCAACAGGAACTATCTCTGATTTAAAAACACCTGTTCTCATTGCTTTTTTTGCTTTACCTTGACTTTCAATAGCAAATTTATCCTGTTCTTCTCTAGATATATTATATTTTTCAGCAAGATTTTCTGCTGTCATTCCCATATGGTAATTGTTAAAAATGTCCCAAAGACCATCATATACCATACCGTCTAGAACTTGATCACTGGCCTCAAGTGCCATCCTATAACCATATCTAGCTTTTGGTAAAATAAATGGGGCTAGGTTCATATTTTCTATCCCACCAGCGAGTACGCACTCTGCATCTCCTGCCTTAATTGCCATTGCAGCATTAGCGACTGATTGAACACCAGATGCACAAACTCTGTTAAGAGAATATGATGGTGTATCATAATCTAAGCCAGCTCCTAAAGCTACTTGCCTTGCAGGATTTTGGCCTTGTCCTGCACCAAGAATATTACCCATTATACACTCATCAATTTGTGTAGGCTCAATCCCTGTTCTTTTTAAAATTTCTTTTACTACAGTTATACCTAACTTAACAGCAGAAACATCTTGCAGGGCTCCCCCGAAAGTTCCTATGGCCGTTCTTAAAGGTTCACTAATAACTACTTTTGTAGACATTATCTAATCCCCCTATGTCTTATAAAATTGGTTTTTTTTAAAGCAAAAACATATAGATTGTACCAAAAATATTTGAAAGAATAAACATTTTATTAATTTATGAGTATTATTGATAAATGAAGAAAAAAAATGTTGTGATAATATTTGGTGGAGTATCTGTAGAACACGAGGTTTCTATAGTTTCCGCAAACTCAATACTAAACAATATTAATATTAAAAAATATAGACCTATAGGCATATATATGACTAAAAATGGGGGTTTCAGATATTCTGAAATTATAATTAATAATAAAAAGAATAAAGAATTTAAGCCTACAAATTCTGTTGTAAGTTTTGAACCAGGAAATAAAAAATGCTTGGTAATAGATGGAAGTAAAAAAATAATTCCAGAGATTTTTTTTCCTATTATTCATGGAACTGGTGGAGAGGATGGTTCGATTCAAGGGCTTATAAGGACACTCGGTGTTCCATTTGTTGGATGTGATATTTTGGGATCTGCTATTACTATGAATAAAGTTCTTACAAAAGAATTAATAGCCTCACATAAAATAAATACTGCAAAATATATTAAGGTTGATAAAAAACTCGAAAAATTTGAATTGAATAAAATAAATAAAGAATTAGGCTATCCCTGCTTTGTAAAAGCTTCCAACTTGGGCTCTAGTGTAGGAATTTTTAAAGTAAATACAGAGGAAGAAGCTATAAGCAAGGTAAAAAAGGCATTAAAGTATAGCAAAGAAGTTTTTATTGAAGAGAGTATTATTAATGCAAAAGAAATCGAAGTTAGCATTTTAGATACTAGTAAAGAGCTTATCATATCAATACCAGGAGAGATAAATCCATCATCAGAGTTTTATGATTACAATGCAAAATATATTGATGGAAAATCTGAACTCTCAATACCATCAAAGTCTTTAAAAAATGATAAAAAATTAATTAATTATATAAAGAGGACTTCTGAAGAGGCATTTAAGATTTTAAAATGTGAGGGCTTAGTTAGAGTAGATTTCCTTTATGGATCGACATTAAAAAATAAATCAAAAAAAGTTTATCTAAGTGAAATAAATTCAATACCAGGATTTACAGAAATTAGCATGTATCCCAAGCTACTGGAATATGATGGAATAAATTACTCGAGTCTAATAGACAAACTTATTCAATTTTCATTAGCAAGATTCAAAAAAGAGCATAAATTAATTAAATCAATAAATTAATCAATATTACCTTTTCTGAAAACAAGTAGTAAAATAACACCTAGAACTATTAGTAGACCACCAAAAAGTTTTAGCGTATCAGGAATAGTATCAAAGAAAATATAAGATAGTAAAACAACAAAGACTGCCTCCAAAGGCGTAATTGCAGTTGTCCTTGAAACATCAACCAATTTTATTGCTTGAAACTGAAAAGCTTTACCAATAAATGCGCCACACGTTCCCCCCAATAAAATCATTATAAAATCATAAAAATTTGGCATTTGAAACTTATCTGAAATTAGTAAATATACAAAACCTATAATTACAACACCCATTGATCTCAGAGTAGCGACCATAATCATATTTAAATCTGATGCTATTTTTTTCACTATAATAAAAAGAATTGAGTAAAAGAAAGCAGCTGAAATAGCATACAAAGATCCAAGAAGCTCTATTGAAGTTGAGTTGAAAGTTACAAGAAGCCCACCTAGAATAGTTAATAGCATTCCTCCGATCTCGATTTTTGTTAATCTTTCCCCTAAAAAAATAACACCAAAGATAACGGCGAATAAAACTTGAAACTTCATTAAAAAAGATGTTGCTGGTGGTCCTATGATTCTCAAAGCTACAACCCATGAAGCTGCTCCAAATACAGTGATTATCGAAGTTAAAATCATGACTTTTTTGTATTTTCCAATATCTGATAGAGGCACTTTGAATTTAAAACCAAAAAGTGAAAAAATTACTCGTTTAAAAATTGCAACAATTAACGCGCCTAAAAACCAATAGAATGCAACCACCTCTGGAAATAAGTAGTCAGATACTTTTTTACCAAATATATAAGAGAACGCTGTAAAAAAAGCTGTACCTATAATAAAAAAATAACCTAATAAGACTTTATTTTGCATTTTAAATTCCGAAAAATTATTCAGATTTTTTAACAGCTATCCCAATTTTCTTAAAGCCAGATGATTTAACTAAATCCATAATTTTTACTACAAATCCATGGTCAATCGTTTCGTCTGCCTTGATAACTATTGTTTTATTTTTATCTTCATTAGATAAATGGTTAGATACCTGATCATAAAAAAATGGTTTATCATTTATATAAATTTTGTTATTTTTCTCAATACTTATAACAATTTGCAATTCGGATAATGTCTCTGAACTTTTAGCTTTAGGTAGCTTAATATTCAGACTAGATGTTATTTCACTAAAATTTAAAGATAAAGCAAAAAATATAAGTAAATTAAAAACTACATCAACTATTGGAGTTAAATCTAAATTAGCTTCAGGCGAGGTAGATATTTTTTTTGTAAAATTCATTAATTTTTAATCCTATCGATTAATTTTTTTGACTCCTCTTGCAATTCAACAGCAATATTCATAATTCTTGAATTTAAATATTTATATCCAATATATGATGGAATAGCCACAAGCAAGCCAAATGCAGTTGTATACAAAGCCTCTGATATTCCACCCGCCAAACTTGGTGGGTCTACTACAGTTTGGGTCGATATAACTTTAAAAACAGTTATCATCCCTGATATTGTTCCAAGTAGCCCTAGCAATGTGCTTATGTTACTTAATGATCCCAATATTTCATTTGACTTGGACAATTTATAAATTTGTCTTTCGCCTTCATCCTGAACAACAGATTCAACAACCTGTTTTTCTTCATTCCTATTAATGAAGATTAGAACAGCTAATTTAGAAAAAACTGTGTTATCTCTTTCACATGCCGCAATTGCCTTATCAAAGTCACCAGAATCAAGGTATGAGCTAACTTTAATTAGCAAACTTCTAGAAATTACTTTATCTTTTGATGAAAGATAGAATCTTTTCAAAAAGATTGTAAGCGCTATAACTGAGCAAACCAATATTGGATATACAAAAAAGCCGCCTTTAGTAAAGATAGATATAAGTAGTGAATCATTCATTTAGTAACTCGTTCTCCATTAATTGTGATAACATATCTTTTTTTCTTATAAGCTTTGAACCACCATCATCAATAATAATTTCAGGCGCTTTTGGTCTGGTGTTATAATTTGATGCCATAACATGCCCATAGGCACCGGCAGAATGTATAACTAAAACATCATTTTTTGATAATTTTGGAAGTTCTACGTCCTTACCCAAAATATCACCTGTTTCACATATTGGTCCAACAATATCATATTTAGACCTATCTCCATTCACTTTAACAACCTCTTCTATTTTGTGATAAGCATTATACAAAGATGGTCTCAGGAGATCATTCATACCAGCATCAACAATAAGGAAATCTTTATCATAATTTTTCTTTTTATATAAAATGGAAGTTAACAAATATCCAGCATTACCTACCAATGATCTTCCAGGCTCTAGTATTAAAGTACAATTTAAATCTTTCATTTTATCTATAACTCTATCAGCGAATTCCTTTTTTGAAGGTGGCTCGTCAGAATCAAAGTACTTTATTCCAAGACCTCCTCCTATATCAAAATAAGTAATATTAATTCCTTTATCTTTTAAGTTTTTATATAAAGCTATTAATTTATCTAAGGAATCAATAAAAGGACTTATTTCAAATATCTGTGATCCAATATGAGCATCAATTCCAACTGGATTAACATTTTCCATTTGATTTGCGTAAGTATAAACTTCTAAGGCTTGATTGATTTCTATTCCAAACTTACTTGATTTTAAGCCAGTAGATATATATGGATGAGTCTTGGGATCAATATCGGGGTTAACTCTAATTGAAATATTTGCAGTTTTATTTAAGTCCGCGGCTATCCTATTGATATTTTCTAGCTCATCTATAGATTCAACATTGAAGAATAATATTCCATAGTCTAACGAGTCTTCTATTTCTTTATCTGATTTTGCAACACCTGAAAAAACTATTTTACTTGGGTCTGCTTTTATATATTTTAATCTTTCCAGCTCACCTAGTGATACAATATCAAACCCTGAACCAATATCTTTAAATATTTTCAAAATATTGATGTTTGAACATGCTTTTACTGAATAGCATATAAGAGTATGATTCAAATTTGAAAAAGCGTTTTTATATTCATTAAATTCCTTTACTAAAGAGTTTTTGCTATATAGGTAGCATGGAGTTCCATATGATTGGGCAATATCATATAAAGATATTTCATCTAGGTAAAGCTTATTATCTTTTATATCTAACATTAAACTATATTATATACCTTTGATTGAGATTATTGTATCTTTAGTTAATAAATTAGTATGTTTGAAGTTAAATTTAAAAATAAAGATAAGTCAATATTTATTAAAAATGGTGATTCAATATTGGTCAAATCTAACGAAGAAGGTATGGATATTCCATCTGCATGTCTTCAAGGAATGTGCACAACATGTATGGCCACGTTATTAAAAGGGAAAATTTCTTACATTGAACCACCTGATCCAGATTCATTAACAGAAGAAGATGTTGCCTCTAACAAAGTATTATTATGTGTTGCAACACCTGAATCAGACTTGTTATTTGATGATTTAGAAGATTAATCATATTTGTTGAATTTAAAATTAGCTTTTGATACAATTTATATATCAGGAGGTGCACTATGCCAGATAATCATAATTCAACAATGAGAAATTGGGCTAGAAGAGTTAGTATTGATACTGCTCAATCAGCTCACGATCCTCAAAAAGCTCTTGGATATGCAGGTCATGTTGCAGGACATCAAAACTGGGCAGCGAAAGTTGGTTTAGACTTTGGAAGACCAGAAAACCAGTCTAAGCACAAAAGAGCTGTTAATCAGTAATATTTTAAAAAGGTTGGGTAACCATCCTAACCTTTTTTTTCTTTTCAAAAATTAATTAAATGATTTCTAGTATAATTAAATTCATAGGTAAGTTTTTTGACTACTTGGTAGCAGTGCTTGTATCATCACTTGCAGTGTTTTGTTATTATCTATATTCTCCATATCCTTTTGATGGAATTAACATAATTTACTATTTTCAAAAAATAGATATTTTTTTTCCAAATGAATTTTTTTTCAACCTTATCAAATACTATTTATTATGTTTTATTCTGGGGTTCTTTTATTTAATATTTTATAAAAAAATCAATATTGGAAGACTTTGGATTGGTATATTAACTTCTTTGATCATATATATAATATATTTTTCTATAAATCTCATTTTATTTGATAAAGAAAGATTTGAGTATATGAAAATTTATTTGATACAAGATTGTATTGCAATTTTAATTTTTTATGTTGTACTATCGATTGTTTATAAAAAAAAGAAGGAAATCTAAATAATGAGTGTAACAATCTATAGTACTGAATATTGCCCTTTTTGTGTTGCTGCAAAAAATTTACTTGATTCTCTTCAAATTGATTATGATGAAATAGACTTAACTAATAATTTGGAAGAAAGAGTTAAAATTGCTACAAAATATAATTGGAGAACCGTACCTATTATAATTATTAATGAAAAACTTGTAGGCGGTTTTGACGAACTAAATAAGTTATATCATGAAGATAAATTGTCAGTGCTTGTGGACTTTAAAAGCTAGGATATATTTCTGAACAAATTATCCTTTTACCAGACATATCACTAATAATTATAGAGGACTTATTACTATCCATAATAGTTGCCGAGTTCTTAGGGTCTAAAAAAATATTTTCGATAAATATGATTTTATTAAAATCTTTTATTTTGCCTGTGTAGCGATTAATTTCTTTTTTTACTTTAAATTTATATAAATTAATTCTATCATCAAAAAATCTTATCTTGTTCCCTCCCAGGTCAAAAGATGGTGTATTACAAACATTGTTTTCATGGAAATTAAATAAATATTGGCCAGGCTTTAAACCTTTTAAAGAAATTCTAATATTAGAACCATTCCCTTGCTCCATAATTTCGACTTCACCAACTGTAGTATTATTAGTGTCAACAAATTCTCCATATGCCATGAAGACTTCGCTGTCAGAACATGCGATTAGAAATATTGAAATTGAAATTATATATATATAATTATTCACCAAGATGTAATTTACCCCTTTTTCTTGCTAATTCAATTTGCTTTTGTCTTTCTGATAATCTTTCAATTTGTTTGGAAGTAAGCTTATCAAAACATTTTGGACAATGTATTCCTTCTTTATATTTATCAGAATTTATCTCATCAAATGATACTGGCTCATTACATGCATAGCACATAAGATAATTTCCAACTGATAAATCTTGTTTAATTGCAACTCTATTATCAAAAACAAAACATTCGCCTTTCCATTTAGAATTATCAGGATTAGTTTTTTCTAAATAAGAAATAATCCCACCTTTTAAATGAAAGACATTCTTAAATCCATTTTGAAGCATAAAAGAGCTTGCCTTTTCACATCTAATTCCACCCGTACAGAACATTGCAATTTTTTTATTTTTATAGGGCTTAAGTTTTTCAACAAAATTAGGAAATTCTTTAAAATTATCTATGTCAGGAATTAATGAATTTTTAAAAGTCCCGATTGAAGTTTCATAATAATTTCTAGTGTCAATTAATACAACATCATCATCCTCTAATAAAGTATTCCATTCAGAGTGATCAAGATATTTACCAACAAATTTATTTGGGTTAGAATTTTTTGCATCTCCCAAGCTAATTATTTCATCTTTTATTTTTATTCTTAGCCTATTAAATGGCTTTCTAATAGATAATGAAAATTTAAAATCATTATAATTTAAATCTAAATTCTTGATTATAAAATCTATTATTTTATCTAAATCATTTTCCCTACCAGCTAACATTCCATTTATACCTTCATTCGATAAAATCACTGTTCCTAAAATAGAACGCTTTTTAAAAAAAGAAATAAACTTATCTCTCAGAATTTCAGGAGAATTAATGTTAACGAATCTATAAAAACTAGATATTTTGTATTTTTTCATTATTGCTAGATTATTATACCAGCAGCTACAGTGTTATTAGATTCTAAATCAATAATTATAAAAGATCCTGTTTCTTTATTTATTTTGTAAGAATCAAAACAAATATTGTCGAATACTTCTATTTCTACAATACCAATATCGTTGATGTTAATATTTTCAGCTAAATCTATATGGTCAAGATTTTTCATATCAACTTTGGATATAATATTTTTAAATATGCATTTAATTGCTTTATGAGAATGTTTCAATAAATATTTTTTACCCTTATCAAGAGGTTCTTCGTCCATCCAGCAAATACGTGATTTAAATATATTTGAAATATTAATATTGGTTAAATTTGAGATAATATCGCCTCTGGAAATATCAATATCTTCATCCAATACAATTGTCGCGGAATCGCTATTAGATATCAAATCAACGCTACTTTCTTTAAATATTATATCTTTAATTTTTGCGGGAAATTTAGACGGATATATTAAAACCTGTTGACCTTTTTTCAAACTTTTACCATTCAAAGTTCCCATAAAACCTCTAAAATCATTAACTTTATCATTATCGATTCTATTTACCAGTTGAACAGGAAATCTTGATACTGATAGTTCTGTATTGTCTTCATCGATGTGAGCCGTTTCAAGTAATTCGATCAAGGTTTTAGATTTATACCAAGGCATATTCTTTGATTTTGAAACAACATTATCACCATTTAATGCAGAGATTGGAATAAAATTAATTTTATCAACTTTAGTATTTTTTGTGATACTTAAAAAATCTTTTTTGATAAAGTTAAATTGTTCTTGATTAAACTCTATTAAATCCATTTTGTTCACTGCGACAATAATATTTCTTATTCCTAAAAGCCAAGATATATAAAAATGTCTCTTAGATTGCTCTAATACTCCCTTTCTGGCATCTATGAGAATTATAGTCAAGTCGGAATTACTAGCGCCCGTGAACATATTTCTTGTATATTGAAAATGACCTGGTGTATCTGCGATAATAAATTTTCTTATATTTGTTGAGAAATATCGATAAGCTACATCAATTGTAATACCTTGCTCTCTCTCTGCTTTTAATCCATCGGTGAAAAGTGCTAGGTTAATGCCATTTTCTGAGGAGGTAGAACTACCTTGTAGAGCTTCAATTTGATCTAAAAAAACTCCTTTTGAATCATAAAGAAGTCTGCCTATTAAAGTCGACTTACCATCATCAACACTTCCAGCTGTAGCAAACCTTAAAATATCCATGAAAATTTAAAAATATCCTTCTTTTTTTTTATCTTCCATACTATTTGAACCATGATCTATAATTCTTGTTTCTCTTTCGCTTCTTATTGCAGAATTAGCTTCCTTAACAATTCCTTCAATGTTATCTGCATCGGAGACGACTGCCCCAGTACAAGGCATACATCCTAGAGATCTAAATCTAGATGAAACTTCCTCAATATTTTTTTTCTGCTGTCTATTTGACTCTAATGGAATTAAATTCTTACCTTCTCTAACTAGCTTTCTTTTTTTAGCAAAGTATAGTGGAACGATTTCTATTTTTTCTTCTTTTATGTAGTTCCATATATCGGATTCAGTCCAGCTTGATAAAGGGAATACCCTAACAGATTCTCCTTCATTAATAATTGGATTATAATTATTCCACAACTCTGGTCTTTGTGCTTTTGGATTCCATTGGCCAAATTTGTCTCTAAATGAAAATACTCTTTCTTTGGCTCTTGATTTCTCCTCGTCCCTTCTTGCTCCACCAATAGCAGCATCAAATTTATTTATTGATAAGGCATCTAATAATGCTTGTGTTTTTAAAGCACCACAACACTTAGCAACACCAAATTTTGCAGGGTGCATACCCTTTTCAATAGCTTTTTCATTTCTATGTATAATTAAATTTGCGCCTATTTTAGATACTAACTCGTCTCTAAATTCATACATTTCTTTAAATTTATAACCTGTATCTACATGCAAAAGAGGGAATGGTATTTTAGAAGGATAAAAAGCTTTCTGAGCCAATCTTAGCATTACACTTGAATCCTTGCCAACAGAATACAGCATTACAGGATTAAAAAACTCAGCCACAACCTCGCGGAGTATATAAATAGATTCATTTTCTAGTTCTTGTAAGTATTTTGATAAGCTCATTTTTGAATAATTATATTTTTTTTCAAATTATCAAAATTCTGACAATTATAAAAATCTCCGAACCTTTGTATTTCTGAATCTCTATTATCTTTCCAATAATCAATCAACTTCGATATTACTTTTGGTAATTCTTCATCTTCAACCAATTCCATAAAAAGTTTATTTAGCCTAGTACCTAAATGATCCCCCCCCAGGTAGATATTATATTTTCCAAGAGTTGCTCCTATCAAGCCAAGTTCAGAAACAGGTGGTCTTGAACATGAATTAGGACAACCACTCATTCTGATTTTTATATCTTCATTGCCGTAGCCCATATTTTCAAGTTGCTCGAGTAATTTAGGAAGATATCTCTCAGCCTCAGCGACAGCAAGACTACAAGTAGGAAGAGCTGGGCAAGCCATGGACATTTTTTTTATAGAGCTATATTTTTCATGAGTATCAATATTATACTTCTCAAATAGTTCTTTTATTGCATCAACATCATTTTTATCAATATTGACTAGTATTAAGTCTTGCGTTGCTGTTAATCTGGTCTCAATGTTAAATTTTTTAATTATTTCTTTCAAGCCTGTCTTAAGCTTTATTTTTTTGGTGTCACCAATTCTTCCATTTTCAATAAATATTCCACAAAAAAATTTATTTTTATCTGGTTGTTGGTGCCAACCATAAAAATCATCAATTTCTTTAATTGAAAATTTAATAAATTTATCAAGTTTAAAGTCTAGAAATCTTTCAACCTCTTTCCTAAACTTATCAACTCCCCATTCTTCGAGTAGATATTTCATTCTTGCCCTTTTTCTATTTGTTCTACAACCATGATTTCTTTGTACCATTAAGATAGCTCTTACTACTTTTATTACATGATCTTCATTCTTACACATTCCTAATTCGTCAGCTAATCTGGGGAAAGTTTGTGCTTGGTTATGATGACTCCCTAATCCTCCACCTACTAAAATATTAAAACCAATTAGTTCGTTATCCTTCGAAAAAATTGGGATAATACCTATATCTTGCGTATAAACATCTATTGAATTATCAGATTGGTGCCCTACCCCGATTTTAAACTTTCTTGGTAGATAGTTTTCACCATATAAATCATCTTTCTCAATTTTTTTTTGATTAATGTTTGTTGTATATTTTTCATCATCTACCCATATCTCGTAATATCCTTTTGATTTTGCGAGTGTAGCCTTATCTATTTCCGTGGCTAAATATGATGCATCATAGTAATAAGAAGATCTTAAATCTGAGATTGGAGAAGCGACAGTATTTCTATTTATATCACCACATGCCCCATAAGAAGATATTAACTTAGAATTCATTGCGTTAACTGCATTCCAAAGATTTTTTTTGCCTATTCCATGAAATTGGAAGCACTCCCTAGTTGTAATTCTAAGTGTTCCATTAGCCCAGTTGGTACTAATTTCATCAAGTATCTCCCATTGATCAGGTGATATGTTTCCGCCACCAGGATTTTTAGTTCTTATCATAAAACTATAAAGTCTATCTTTTTTTTGCTTAATTAATTCTTTTCTTTTATCTCTATCATCTTGTTGATAAATTCCATGAAACTTAAGAACCTGCTCATTGTCTTTTGTAAATTTATTTAATTCTGAGTCATGCAATTCTTGTTTTATTGTTCCACGCAAACCATTTGATTGCTCTTTTATATATTCATTTTTTACTTTTTTAATTTCTGACATTGGTCACCTCTAACAAAAAGAGAAAATTATTATAACAAGACCACATGTAAAGAATAGAGATTACTAAAAAGATATCACGTTACCAAAAAGTGATTGGTTATTTTTAAGTAACTATCTTTTTATTGAATTAATTTAGCATTATATTTGTAAATTAATTTTATGGAATTTTATTTTTTATTCTTTTTTGTTTTTCTACTTGCGGTTAATGTAGGTGCTAATAACGCAGGTGCATGTATGGCAACTTGCTTTGGATCAAAAACATTAACAAAGAGAAGTAGTCTTTTATTAGTATTTATTTTTTTCTTCATTGGAAGTTTATTATTTGGACAAGAAGTAATTAAAACCCTAAGTGAAGGTATAGTCCCAAAAACATTAGTAAAAGAAAACAACTCTTTAATATTTATAACTTTGATTATCCCAATGAGTGCAATACTAGTTGCAAACATAATTAAAATTCCAATAGCTACAACACATGCAGTTGTTGCAAGTTTTATTGGTATTGGAATTGCGAACAATAATATTCAGAAAGAAAGTGTTTCATTGATAATAACATGGTGGCTAATTACACCTGTACTAATGTTTATCATTAATTTTTTAATTGGAAAGTTTGTGTATTATAAAATTGTAAAATATTTATTAGAACTATCTGGTCACAGTATAAAAAAGAAAAAATTTGATAAAATTCTAAGAATTTTTTTAATTTTATACGCCTGCATTTTAGCTTTATCAGCTGGTGCTAATAATTCTGCAAATGCGGTTGCACCACTAGTTGCGCTAGAAATAAATTCAACTTTTGAAGCTGCAATTATAGCAGGAATAGCGATGTCTTTTGGAAGCCTGTTCTTTGGCGGAAGAATAATAGACTCTATGGCAAACGATATCACGGATATATCAATTTTAAGAGCTGTATCGGTTCAAACTACTGGGGGAATATTGTTAGTTATAGCTTCTGTAGCTGGAATACCTATATCATTAGCAGAAATAATAACCTCAGGCATAATTGGATTTTCTTGTTCTAATTTAGGATGGAAAAAAACTTTTGCGAACTCAAATATTGTAAAAATTCTAAAATTCTGGGTTGCAGGCCCCATAATTTGTATTTTATTATCATATTTAATATCTTTATTAATGGGGAATTATTGATAAATGAAAATTGACTTAAGAAGTTTAAACAAAGAATTTAAAGATAGAAATCCAAGCGAGATTATTCAATGGGTTTTAAAAAATTATTCAAAACCTTTGCTTACAACTAATTTTAGACCTTATGAAATAGCTATTATATATCTTTGTATTTTGGAAAATAAAAATATTGATGTTCTTTGGTGTGATACTGGATATAATACTAAAGAAATATATATTTATGCTGAAAATTTAATAAAAAATCTTAAACTTAATATCCATCTATATATTCCAAAACAGACTAGGGAGCACAGAATGGCATTAATGGGAAAAGTTCCGTCAATTAATGATAGTGATCATAAATTATTTACTGAACAAGTTAAGTTAGAGCCTTTCAGAAGGGCAATGGCAGAAATCAAACCAGATGCTTGGATAACAAATCTAAGAAGAGGACAAACTAATTTTAGAGATTCTCTAGATATATTTAGTATGGATGACAAAGGTCTTATAAAAATTAGTCCTTTTTATTATTGGAGTGATAAAGATTTAGATATCTATATGAAAGAAAATAATTTAATTAATGAATACAACTATTATGATCCTACAAAAGTCGATGATAATAGAGAATGTGGTTTACATTTAGACTAATTAACTTCTTTTGCTTCGGATAAATCTTCTGGTAAAAAAATGCTCCCAATCGGTAACAAGAGCGCGTCACCTAAAACTGTTATGACTCTAAAAATTATTATCCCTATGGTAGGATCATCAGGGCCAAATATAGGTGACAATAGAGTTATTACAATAAATTCTCTCACTCCGATTCCGCCAGGCGCCCCAGGAATTACGAACATGCCTAACCAAGTAATAGTGAATAAAGCAATAACATATAAGAAGGTTATATCCATTCCTAGCAGAGTATGAAATACAAAAAATTCTACGAGCCCCATTCCATAGAAGAAGCCTAAGAGTAACAAAATTAGTTTTAACAACCTCATTAAATTTCCCTTATTAAAAGATGATTTATAATTTTTAAGGGCCTTCAATAAATAAAATGCAATAGCAATTGCACCAAAAACCATAATTCCCAATGAAAATCCTTTAAGCTTTCCACCAGAAAAATCTCTTATTTCACTAATCAATTCATCTGATAATGAAAATGAACCTGTTAAGGTAGATACTAAGACTATCACTATACCTATCAAAACCATAAAAACTATTTCAAGAAAATAACTTTGAACAACATTACTTTTAGATGGTCCAAGTTGAGTTGCAAAATATATCCTTGCAATAACATGCATGAGATTTGATGGAATATATTTATATATTTGGGTTTTAGTATAAATTCCAATTATTCTCCATTTTGGCAATTCAGATCCATGAAGAAGTTCCAACATATATCTCCAGCCGGTTGCTAAGAAGCCCATCAATAAGACATAGATTGCAATAAAAAAGATAATATATGGAATCCAACTATAGCTTACTTTTGCTTTTGCAGCTTCTAAATCAATATTAATTACATTTTGATAGACAAAATAAAGGGCAGCGGCGCTAATAATCCAGCCTAATATTTCAATAATTTTTTTCTTAAAGGGCTTTTTTACACTATCTTTTGACATAAAAATTCCAGGATTTCATCAATCATACTATATAAAAACGTAAAAATAAACAATTTATTAAGTTTTTGGTATGATTTTTGACGTATATTTGATAATATTAGATATGTATAGTTACCAAAAGGTTACTATTAATTTTTATTAATTGGGGAAAAAACAAAAAATGCTAATTAATCTATTGTCGACTTTTTTCTTTTCAAATAAGTTTTTTCTATCAATTTCAACAAATAAAAATTATATTAGTTCAGCAAAGGCCTTGTATATAATAATCGTTGCAACTGCTTTAGATGACATTGCGTATTATATTTTTGATAATAAATATGCTTTAAGTAATTTTAGCTTCATCTTTTATATATCAGAAATTTTTATATCGATTTTTCTTCTAAGTTTTTTTGCAAGAATAATGGGGGCAGGTGCAAAGGTTTCTCAATTTTCAACGATTATGAAATCTTACTCTTACAGCCTTTCTCCAGTTATATTCGGTTCAATATTGTTAATATTAATTTCATCAATTACAAATCTAAATACAATGTATCCAAAGGCAGTTTCAATAGGAGCTCTTATCGTTCTTATGGGCTGGATGTGGATTTGTCAGTTCATAATGATTCAAACTATTTTTTCAAGACTTGGCTTTATTGCAAGACTATTTTTATTTTCTATATCTGTTTCAACATATTATGGAATTGATGTTTTTAAAAAATATTTTTATACATCTATCATGTAATGATTATCTTTTCTTGTCGGGATCCCAATAATCTACGATTCTGAATGTGTCTACAATGTACTGTAAATTCTCAACAAATATTTTGGACTCCTCATATATCGCATATGCTATCTCGGGAGTCAAAATTAATTTATCATTTTCTACTTTTTTTATTCTATTGTGCATAGATGAAATTATTTTTGCAGCAATTAAATTGTGATCTTTTATCTCAATATCAGAAATATCTATTTGAAATTTTTTATTTACAGCTAAACCGAGATCTGAGTTATCTTTGATTTCCTTATCTATAAAATTTAGAATTAAATTAAAATTATCAATAATTCTATAACACCTTCTAGGAGGATGGACTTCGAAAGTTATCAACGGCTCTTCACCACAATAGCTGTGAACATATCCTGAATCGTAATGGAAAAAATTATTATTATTCCTTGAATTTTTTAGAGCTTCTCCAACATTATTTAGTTGAGAATCTAATAAATTATTTCTTGGGTTATTCAATTTCTGATTAACCCAATATGTAATAGTCTCAACAAAAAAAGGATCCATTAAAACATTTGGATCATGTTCTAATGCCCAAAATAAATACTTAGGTTTTTTTGTTACTATATATCTATTAATTAATATATGACGAGAAAAGCAGTTTTTGTCTAAGGTATTAGGATAAAAAGATTCATTATCACCATTTTCGTATTTGTTTTGCTGAAGATCAAAGGGGATATAATTGAATTCCGTTTTCAATTCTAATTAGCCGTTATCAAATATAAGCAATTATTTTTAACATCTAAGCCTTGAGGCTTATAAAAATTATAGTAAACATACTTATTAGATTTTGAATTCCAAGTCAAAGATGAACTTATACTATTATTTTCAGTTGATGCATAATGTTTTCCATTCTGACCAAGCGAGAAATATTTAAGTTTTTTACAATTTTTAACACCATTGGAGAAATATGCCATTAATACCACTTCTCCATTTTGATTAGCTCCATAGATTCTCTTAATATTATCAATATCCTCAAGTGAAGATTGTTGAGAATCAAATAAAAGTTCAATATTTATTAATTGATTTAAAATTTCATTTTCAGCTTCACTAGGTTTATTAATTTTATCTATTTCAATCTTTGAACCAAAGGAGACTCCATCTATTATATCTTGCCTGTCTGCTATTAAATCATGATTTGAATTTTTCATAATAAAAATTAAAGAAATAATTATCATTAGCAAAATATATGCAGCTGGAGTAATAACCCATTTAAAATCCCTAATTAAATATTTTAACCTCATAAAATAACCTCTATTCTTTAGTTGGCCTCACTTTTATCATTTTGTCAGGGTCCTGCACCATGCCGCTTTGATCAATTCCCTTCTTTAGAGAATCTATATGTTCCATACCATCTACTACTTCTCCCCAAATTGTATATTGCCCATCGAGCCAACTAGCATCATTGTAGCATATAAAAAATTGAGAATTTGCACTGTTTGGATCACTAGATCTTGCCATAGATGCAATACCTCTTGTATGTTTTTCATCACTAAATTCTTGTTTTAAGTTTGGCTTATCAGAGGAACCTGTTCCTGTTCCTGTGGGATCTCCGGTTTGAGCCATGAAATCTGGAATAACTCTGTGAAACACAACACCATCATAAAATCCTTCATCCGCCAACTCAACAATTCTTGTCACATGGTTAGGCGCTAAATCAGGACGAAGCTTGATTTTTACATTGCCAGATTCTAACTCAATTAATATATGTGTATATTCCATAATAAACCTCGGTCGTATTTAATAGATAAATAAATATATATTTTTTTGTTACATTTTGAAAGGTTTTATTATCTTTAATTTAATCTATATCATAGTATAATTAATGCTATAAGGTCGCACCCTTATAATTTTTATGTACTAATATTGGAGGTCTAAATATGTCTTTTATTACAGATGATCATGAAGAATTCAGATCAGCAGTGAGAAAATTTACCGATGAGGAAATAGTTCCAATAGCTGCAGATATTGACTCTTACAAATACCCCGAAATTCCCCAAGATATTATTAAAAAAATGGCGGAGCAAGGATATTTTGGTGTTATTTTTCCTGAAGAGTATGACGGATTAGGTTTAGACAATATAACACTAACTATAGTCTCAGAGGAATTAAGTAGAGGAATTCTGAGCGTGGGAAGTGTTATGACAAGAGGAATTATTACTGGAACTCTTCTTTTATCTCATGGAACTGACGAACAAAAAAAGAAATTTTTACCTGGAATTGCTAGAGGAGAAACAATGACAGCTGCGGCTTTTACAGAACCTGACTCTGGTTCTGATTCAGGAAGTATGATAACAAAAGCTACTAAAGTTGATGGAGGATATATACTTAATGGTGCTAAAGCATGGTGTACTTATGCTAATAGAGCAAACTTTTTGACAGTTCTAGCGAGGACTGATCCTGATACAAGCAAAAGGCATAAGGGTTTAAGCATATTTCTTGTTGAGAAAGAACCTGGAGACGATATAATCCATCCCAATATAAAAGGTGAACCAATTCCAACGGTTGGATATCATGGAATGAGATCTTACAATCTTGCCCTAGAGGATGTCTTTGTACCTGAAGAAAATTTAATTGGGGGTGAGGAAAATAAAGGTTTTTATCAACTAATGGCAACTTATGAATCTGCTAGGCTTCAAACAGCGGCAAGAGCTGTTGGAGTTGCCCAGGCTGCTTTTGATTATGCTCTTCAATATTCAAAGGAAAGAGAACAATTTGGTAAACCTATATCTGAACACCAGGCTATAAGAATGAAGCTATCAGAGATGGCTACTGAACTTGAGGCATCAAGACAGCTGGTATATTATGCTGCATCAATGAAAGATTCTGGTAAAAGATGTGACTTAGAGGCTGGAATGGCAAAAGTAAAATCTGCAAAGGCTGTTGAATATATTACAAGAGAAGCAATGCAGATATTAGGTGGCTATGGATATTCAAAAGAATTCCCTGTAGAGAGATATTGGAGAGATGCTAGAGTAATAAGTATTTTTGAAGGAACTAGTGAGATTCAGCATGAAGTAATTGCTAAATCTTTATTAAACAAATAGTTTTTTAAATCAGGAGGAGAAATATGTTTGTATTAGATGGAGGAACAAGGGTTGTTGTTCCTAGAACCGAATTAACTTACCCAGGACATAACATGAAGTTGCATACAAATGCTGCGAGTGCTGAAAAAACGCCAGTGGATCATGTAATGGCTGACTTAGAAGATGCCTGTCCTTATGAATTTAAAGGTGATCAGAGTAGAGCAACAATGGTAGAGGCTTTGAATACTTTAGACTTTGGAAAAAAAGTTATTACTGTTAGGCCCAACAATATAAGATCAGAATTTTTCAGAGGAGATATGGAGGCTATTCTTAGTGGAGCTATTGATAAATTTCATGGAATTATAATTCCAAAATGTAATGGACCAGAGGATGTTAAACTTGTATCAGATACACTAGATGAATTAGAAGCTAAAAATGGCTGGAAGACAAAGTTAGCAATTGAGGCGTTAATTGAAAGACCAGGTGCTTTAGAGTCAGCTCTTGAAATGGCAAAGGCATCTCCGAGGATGGCTGGTTTAATATTTGGAATTGCCGATTATACTGCAGAGCTTGGAGTAGATCCAAGCGCGTGTCTGGATATACAAAATGAAGTATTTTATTACGAAAAAAAAGCTGTAATAACTGCTGCAAAAGCTGCAGGGCTTCATGCAATAGACAATGTTTATCTAGGTCTTTGGAGAAAAGATGATTCTCCAGAAAGAGTAAAAGAGGTTGAAGACGGACTTAGAAAGAAAGTACAAGGATCTGCTTTGATAGGAATGGACGGCACTTGGGTTATTCATCCTCAACAAGCTATTATTTCGAATGAAGCTTTCACTCCAAATGAAGAGCAAGTCAAAGCTGCAAAACATCAATTAGATTTTTACCATGAAATGGGTGGTGGGTCTATGTTTGATCCAGAAACAGGAGAGATGATTGACGAAGCAACGGCTAAAATTGCCCTGATGAGAGTCTCTAAGGCATATTTAGCTGGATTGGTTGACAAAGACTATCTCGATTCAATGGCTGAAAAAAGTAAGTCTATAACTGGCTATGATATACTAGGTAATAATTAGTTTTATTGTTATGGAAAAAAAAATTGATAGACCTTGGATAATGAGAACCTATGCTGGTCATACAACAGCAGAGGATACGAACAAACTATTTAAGACTAATCTTTCGAAAGGGCAAACAGGTTTAAGTGTTGCTTTTGACTTACCTACTCAAACGGGTTATGACTCGGACCACATTTTGGCTCAGGGTGAAGTAGGCAAAGTTGGGGTTCCCATATCTCATATTTCTGATATGGAAAAACTATTTGAAGGAATCCCATTAGACAAGATGAATACATCGATGACAATTAATGCAACTGCTGCTTGGTTGCTTGCATTATATTGTGGAGTCGCCAGAAAAAATAATATTGATTTAAGTCTTTTACAAGGTACTACTCAAAATGATTTGCTAAAAGAATATCTATCAAGAGGAACTTACATTTTCCCTCCAACAGAATCAATCAAAATTATCACTGATATGATTATTTTTTGTTATAAAAATATCCCAAAATGGAATCCTACAAATATATGTAGTTATCATCTTCAGGAAGCGGGAGCCACTCCTGTGCAAGAACTCGCTTTTGCTTTATCTAATGCAATTTGTATTCTTGACTCAGTAAAAAATTCAGGACAAATTCCTGAGAAAGACTTTCAAAAAGTTGTTGGGAGAATTTCATTTTTTGTTAATGCAGGAATTAGATTTGTTGAAGAACTATGTAAAATGCGTGCATTTACTGAGATGTGGGATGAAATATGTACTGAAAGGTATGGAGTTGAAGATCCAAAATATAAAAGATTTAGATATGGTGTTCAGGTTAATTCTTTGGGTCTTACAGCCCAACAACCTGAAAATAATGTAGCAAGAATAATAATAGAGATGTTAGCAGTGACTTTAAGTAAAGATTCTAGGGCAAGAGCTATACAACTTCCAGGATGGAACGAAGCTCTGGGGTTGCCTAGGCCTTGGGACCAGCAATGGTCTTTAAGATTTCAACAGATTCTAGCATTTGAAACAGATCTTCTTGAATACGGTGATATATTCGAGGGGTCAAATGTAATAAATGAAAATGTTAAAAAACTTAAAGAAGAAGCATATAATGAAATAAAAAAAATAGACGATATGGGTGGTGCTGCAGTAGCGCTGGAAAATGGATATATGAAAGAAGCTTTAGTTTCTTCACTCTCTAAAAGGTCCAAGCAAATAGAAGATGGTACAAAAAAAGTAATAGGTGTTAATTGTTTTACAGAAACTGAAGACTCTCCAATAGGAGCAAATGAATCCATACAGAAGGTTGATGAAAAATTAGTAAAAGATAAAATTGATTCTTTGATTAATTTTAAAGATAATAGGGATAATAAAAAAGTTGAAGAATCATTAAATAAATTGGAAAGCTCTATTAATAATTCAGAAAATATAATGGAGTCAACTATAGATTGCGTTATTAATGGTGTTACAACAGGTGAATGGGCGGGAAAGCTTAGAGAAATGTTTGGTGAATATAGGCCACCTACTGGGACATCAATATCAACTGGAATTGATGATGATGAAATAAATGAAGTAAGAAATAAAATCTCTAATGTCGCGAAAAAACTTGGAAGACCAATTAAAATTTTGATTGGGAAGCCGGGACTTGATGGACATTCAAATGGAGCTGAACAGATTGCTGTGAGAGCCAGAGATGTAGGAATGGAAGTTATATATCATGGTATAAGGCTTACACCAGATGAAATCGTAAGTACTATTGAGCAAGAGAATGTAGACCTAGTGGGTTTAAGTATCTTGTCTGGATCACATCTTTCTATTGTTCCTAAAATTATCGATATGATTAAAGATAAAGGTTTTGAAAGTACTCCCTTAATAGTTGGAGGAATAATACCTGATGAAGATCATCCAACACTAAAAGGATGTGGCGTTAAAGCAGTTTATACTCCTAAAGATTATTCGTTAAATGAAATCATGACAGATTTTGCTTCGATAGTAGAATCAAGCATTTAAGTTATCTTCTTCTTCGCTTACCATATCTCATTTCTTCTTCATAAGTTTGATATTCATCAATGAACTTATCTTTAAATTCTTTAAATCTTCTAGATTTCTCCAAAGAAGAATTCACCTCAGATAAAATTAAAACTTTGGAATCTCTATCAATAGATAGGAAAACTTCTATATCTCCATTAGTCCACTCATATGTATCATAAGAATATATGGATGATTCAGATGTTGGTTCGGAATAAAATTCTACTAAAAAGGCATATATGGATGATACTATTTCATCTAGATTTGTTTGATTTAATGCATCAATAAATATCCTAGAGGATAAGAAATTGCCATCAAAAAAATCTATATTTGATTCAATTTGCTTATAGGAAAAAGCGCTTTTAGTATCAATTAAACTTCCTTTAACAATATATATTTTTAAATCTTTTTTTGAATCGGTAGACTCTGAATAATCAATATTTTTTTCTTCTAACTTCTTCTCCAATTTTCCACTAGATATATTAGAGCTAAAACCTGAGAATAATTCTTGATTATTAAATTCTATTGTTTCACTTGATTTATCATCGGGCATCACCCAATCTGGTCTTTTTTCCCATGTATCTGAGACCCATGAGCAAGAATAAAAGAGCATAATAAATATAAATATGAAAAAATTTCTATAACTCATCTCTTTAGTATTTGTCCCTAGGAGTTCCTGGCTTATATACCTTATCCTCTTTGCTATTAATTGTCTGATTGTCTATTTTTTTATTTTTTGTTAAATCCCTAACTTTTATGGTTTCAGTATGATGCTTGATTTCTTTATTTTTTTTTCCGTAGTTCCAGTTTTCCCTTGGTGAACAAAATCCATTTGTATTAAGATAAGTTAAAAAAAATAAAATCAAAGAAAGTTTTAATAAAAACATCTATACTTATAATACATTTTATTGGATTAAAATAAATGATGAATTTGAAGAAAAAAATAAGTAGAAATATTTTTTTATTTCTCTCAGTTATTATTCATTTATTAATTTTTATTTTTGCGTTTATACTATCCGATCTAGATTTTAAATTTAAAAAACCTCTGCAATATATTGAAATAACTGAAATAATTCAAGATAGTAATGAAATAGATAATGATGCTGAGAGACTTGCAAAAAGCAGTAACAAAGCATTAAAAGAATCAGCCCCAAAGGAAATTATCAATAACTATAAAAAACCATCTCCAGAAAAGAAAGAATCAAGATTATCCAGGAAAACTGAAGAAAAAAACAAAAAAGATGATAATGAGAAAATGATAGACCAAGGTCAGTTGCCGAAAAAAGTTGATGAAAAAATAGCTAAAGAATCTAAAGACTCATCTGAATCTAAAAAGAGTATTTTTAAACCGAAAATAACATCAAAGGATGTTGATGAAAATGAGGAAACAGTTGATCTTGACACTAAGGAATTCAAATATATTTCTTATTTTATAAAGATAAAGAGGAAAATCGAAATGGTTTGGTCTTACCCAAGGGATTCATATTTAAAGGGTCATACCGGAAAAGTTAGAGTTCTAATGTCATTAAACAGGGATGGGAAGCTTATTGATGTAAATATAATTGACTCATCAGGGTATGAGCTACTCGATAATGAAGCAAAAGATTCGATAATTGAAGCAGCTCCTTATCCTCCATTTCCAAAATCTTGGGGTAGTTTAGCTAAGCTAAATATTCGTGTAGCTTTCTCATACACTTTGGGATCATGGGGATTTAGATAACATGAAAACCTTTTTTGGAAGTTACTTCTCCAATTATATAGTAAGGTTCATTATTCTTTCTAAGTAACTTTTCAATGTTTGATAGCTTGTTTTTTTTGACGCTTAAAACTAATCCAATTCCCATATTAAAAACTCTAATCATCTCTGTATAATCTAATTTTGATCTTTCCATTATATCTATAAAAAGTTCGGGAATTTTCCAGCTGTTTTTTTTGATTGAAACACCCAAATTTTTATTCATTATCCTAGGTATATTTTCGATAAGACCTCCTCCAGTTATGTTAGCTATACCCGTTATTCCACAATCAGGGGTATAAATTTTATTGATAATCTTTGAATAAATCCTAGTTGGCATCATTAAATTTCTTAAAAGTTTTTTATTTGATGATGAATTAAGCATTTTTTTTGAATATATTTTTCTTATTAATGAGTAACCATTCGAATGTGGCCCTGATGAACACAAACCAATAAGAGTATCCCCCTTTTTGACATTTTTTTTCATAATTATATTTTTTTTATCAATTACTCCAACACTAAAGCCAGCAAGATCAAACTCATCCTTCTTGTACATATCCGGCATTTCAGCTGTTTCGCCACCTACGATTGAACACTGAGATTCAACGCAACCTAAGCTTATTCCTTTTACTATTCTAGAATGGTATTTAGCTGATAATTTTGATGTTGCAATATAGTCAAGAAAAAATAAAGGCTTGGCTCCAGTACAAATAAGATCATTAATACACATAGCAACCAAGTCAATTCCTAAGCCTTCTATTTTATTAGTGCTAACTCCTATTTGAACTTTTGTTCCAACACCATCAGTACATGATACAAGAACGGGTTGTTTTATCTTATTGATATCTAGACTATAAAGAGCGGCAAAAGAAGTTCTGTCACCAATTACATTTTTAGAAATTGTTTTTTTTAAATGAGGTTGAATTTTTTTAACGAAAAGATTTCCTTCGTCTATATTGACTCCAGCTTTCTTATAGGTAATTTTTTTAGCCGCCATAATATATATTAAATATAGTACGGATTAGGTGAGGAATAAAGGGCCCAAGAAAAGAGATTGTTACTAAAAGAGAAATAAACCCAAAAACACCGAGTGCAAAACCTATAGCTCCTGCTTTACCTAAGTTATTACTTTTTTTATCCATTAATGATGATCTCCATCTTCAAGTTTTTTTATTAAATATTTATCATTAGCTACGAAAACAGGGAATATAGATAAAAACTTAGTGACACAAAGTAAGAATAAGCAAAGAAAACCAAAGCTAACTAAAACAACTTCTAAACCAATATGGAAATGATTATGCATTAATGATGGATATATAAGCCATATTTTTTCTAGAAAAAGCCCTAGAAAGGATACTGTAGCAATTGATGCTATTATAGGCTTTACCAACTTTGTTGTTCTTGGAATTAAAGTAACAAAAGGTATCACAAAGACACATGTTAATATTGCCCAAACAAAAGTTTTATAAGGTTCTTCAAAAACTCTTAAGCCAACAAAGCCAGTTTCTTCGGGCATATTTCCATACCATATAGGTAAGAACTGAGAATACATACTATATAACCAAAAAACAGAAAGACCGAACATTAATTTACCACAATCATAAAACTGCATCTCTGTTATTACATTCTGTAATTTAAATTTCAAAGTAAGCATAGATGATATAATCACAGTTAGCATTAAAGCAGCTAAAACAGACGCCATAAAATAATAAACACCAAACAATGTACTATAGAAATGAGTATCAAGTGACATTATAAAATCAAAGGCAAGGAAACTCATTGATAATGCATATATAAATGCTATTGCAATTGAAAATTTATAAAGTTTGGAATCAAAATTTCCCTCATTTTCCATCAAAGGCTTTGATAAAAATGAAAAGAAACCTTTTGTAATATTTGATCCGGCTAAATCTTGCCTAAGAGAATTATACAAATATAAATAAATTAAGACATGTAATCCTCCGACCATTAAAAAGGTTCTACCAAAAACAAAACCTTCACCAAGCCAAAATACTTTTTGTGTATAAACATAATCTTTAGTCATATATGGCAAAGTATATTCTCCACCTATATATAAGAAGATTATAAATATAAAAACTATAGGAATAAAAGAACCAAAGGACTCAAATATTCTCATCATTGGTCGGCCCCAACTCGACTCAGTAATTCGCATAGCTGAAGCAAATAAAATACCGCCATGACTTACCCCAGCCCAAAAAAGAAAATTTAAGTGAAAAGCCGTCCATGCTAGGTCAGCATGACTGCCAAGTGCATAATAAACAAAAGAAGAAAAACCAATAGCAATACCTACATATAAAAAAAGTGTAAAACTTTTTGGAAAAACTAAGATTTTATTTAAATCTTGACTCATTATTAAAAAAACTCCTTTTATTTAACCTTTCCCTGTAAGTATCTAACATAATAAACAATGTCCCAAGCTTCAGTCTCAGTTATTCTTCCATATGCTGGCATCATAACCTTACCTCCGTACCTTATGTATGCAAAAATATAACCATCAGTTCTTTTTTGTGTTTGTGCTTGCTTAAGATTAACAGGATAAAAATAAGCATTTTTTCGTAAATCATTTTTAATTACAGGACCATATCCACCACCATCCATACCGTGACAAACATAGCAATATGTTTGATAAAGCTCTTTACCTTTATCAATAGATGCCTTTCCTCTATTAGGTCCATTAACAACCTCTTCATATTCGGCTCTAGATAATTCACGTATCTCTTCTTCTTTTCTTATATTATTTTTTGGATATTCTCTAGCCTCCTCGTATGGCTTTATGCTAGGATGATCCCACATATCTTTTGACCATGGTAAAGCATTAGATTCAAAACTTAGAAATGAAAAGATTAAAAAGAAAATAGATGTATTAATAATATTAATTTTCATTTTCAACCTCTTCAGTCTTTACTTCCTCAGAGTTAACTTTCTCAGTTTCAGTTTCTTCAGTTTTTACTTCTTCAGAGTTAACTTTCTCAGGTTCAGTTTCTTCAGTTTTTACTTCTTCAGCCTTGGCCTCTTCTTTTAAAACTCCATTGATTTGTACTTCATCTGTTCCTGAATCTCTAAAAATATTTTCTATTTTCTCGAGATCATTTGCACCACAACTTACCAATATACCGAATTTATTATCACTAAATCTTTCATCATAAAGTTCAGGAGGTGTATCTTTTCTTAATCTTGAATTAATCAAAAGACCTAAAAAAGTAGATAATCCTCCAATTAAAATCATACACTCAAAAATGATAATCATATAAGGTGGAATAGAGACAATAGGTTTAGCGCTTGTAACAATAGGCCAATCTATTGAAGTCAAAACGGTAAAGCAAACTCCAACTAGAGCTCCTAGTATCGCACCACAAAAAGTAAAGTATTTAACCTTGCTTGGCTCCTTACCTGTATCTAAAGCATCTTCAATTTCATGATTAGGTGCTGGTGAAAAAACTCTTAAATCCTCATAGCCCTCTGATCTTAGCCTTTTGATAGTATCTATTAGAACATCTACATATGTATAAATTCCCAAAATATTTTGATTGTTTTTATTCATCGGACTTACCTCCATTCTTCTTTGGAACTGGTAAGATTTCCTTGATTTCAGCAATTGAAAGAGCAGGAAGAGTTCTAACAAAAATTAGGAAGAACATAAAGAACCAAGCAAAACTTCCAACAGTAATACCAATCTCTACCCATGAAGGCTTATAAAGTCCCCAAGAACCAGGCTCGAATTCTTTTGAAAGAGAAATTACAATAATATTAAACCTCTCGAACCACATGCCAATATTAATTAACAGAGTTATTATAAAAAGTATCATTAGATTATGCCTAATTCTCTTAAACCAGAGCAAGTGAGGTACAATTCCATTACAAACCATCATTATCCAATAGAAAAGTGCATAATCACCAACCGCACGGTATATAAATTGATCATACTCATATTTATTACCGCTATACCATGCTATAAAAAATTCTATTAGATAAGCATAAAAAACAATACTGGAAGTTAAAATAATCATTTTTGACATACCATCAAAATTTTCCATTGTTATATAGTCTTCTAGCTTAAATATATATCTTAGAGGAATACATAAAGTTATAACCATGGCTAAACCGGAGAATATAGCTCCAGCAACAAAGTAAGGTGGAAAAATTGTTGTATGCCATCCAGGGGTATTTGCCATAGCAAAATCCCAAGAAACAACACTGTGGACAGAAATTACTAAAGGTGTAGCAAAACACGCAAAATAAAAATATGCTCTTGTGTAGTGTCCCCACTCCCAACTTGATCCTTTCCAACCAAGTGATGCGACAGAATAAAATGCTTTTTTAACTTTACCTACAACAGTGTCTCTGATAGCCGCAATATCTGGAATCATACCTATAAAGAAAAACACAGAACTAATAGTTGCGTAAGTACTAACCGCAAAAACGTCCCAAAGCAAAGGTGAATCAAAATTAACCCATAGACCTCTCTGGTTAGGATATGGTAATAACCAATAAAAATTCCAAGGTCTACCTAAATGAATTATTGGAAAAAGGCCAGCTGTTGCAACAGCAAAAACTGTCATTGCTTCAGCAATTCTATAAATAGACATTCTAAATCTAGCCCTAAACAAAAATAAGACTGCAGAAATCAAAGTTCCAGAGTGCGCTATACCAACCCAAAAAACAAAGTTAGTTATATATACTCCCCACAAGACCGGGTGGCTATATCCAGCAACACCAAGACCTGTATAGACTTGATAAATAAAACAATAAATTCCAAAAGCCAAGAAAAGCATATCAACTGCAAATATTGCCCACCAGCCCCAGCCTGGCTTATTCAACATATTCATAACCGTTTGGTTAAGATGTGAATATTTTTCAGAGGCTGTTAATGAATTAAAATCACTCATGTCTATGCTTTATCCTTTTCAATTTTTTTAAGGTATTTAACTGAAGGTCTTGTATTTAACTCTCCTAATAAAGAATACGCTCTTTTATCATGAGATAATTTTGCCACTTTACTATTTGGATCATTTAAATCACCAAATTCTATGGCACCACAACCACAGGCCGATTGACATGCAGTTATAGTTGCAATTTCATCATCAGTCATTTTACGATTCTCATCTTTTGCTTTATCCTTCGCTATACCAATTTTATGGAAACAGAAATTACATTTTTCCATAACCCCTTTAGATCTGACAGTTACGTCAGGATTTAGTTGTAAATTTAATGGTTCAGGAGCTTCATAAGTAAACCAATTGAACCTTCTAACTTTATATGAACAGTTATTTGAACAATATCTAGTTCCTACACACCTACTATAGACCATAAGATTGATGCCCTCAGGATTATGATATGTTGCAAATACAGGACAAACAGGTTCACACGGTGCATTTTCACAGTGTTGACACATTTGTGGAAGAATTCTAGTATCAATTCTAATTGTTTGATCAGATTCATCTTTAATTTCATCTTGGAATCTTTCTAGGGTGAGCCATGACATGTGTCTTCCATTACCAACTTGTTCCTTTCCAACAACAGGAATATTATTTTCTGCATAACATGCAACTATACAAGAACCACAGCCTGTACACTTGTCTAAGTCAATTGTCATTCCCCACTTGTGAACAAAATAATCGTATTCACGATACATATCGTACTCTTTATGGCCTCCATGATGGTCATGATGATGATCATCCTTGCTCAATAATTTTGACATCGGTATTGTCTGGACAATATCTCTGTTCTCTTGAGAAAAAGAGTGCTGAACTTTAACTAACTTCTCCCAATTACCAGTCTTTTTTAATTGAACTTTAGCACTACCAAGATCTAACCCTCCAGACTTATCATCAACCGATTCAGATAATAAATCGACAGGATTTACTCCCCTATCTTTTGCATATCTGCCCATTGCCGAATGGCCCTGGCCCATCGAAATTGACAGTGTATCTGGTCTAATTGCTGGTGTTAGATATGCCTGTGTTACAATTTTTCTATTATTAGCACTTAACTCTACAAAGTCTCCTTCCTTTATATCTAATTTCTCGGCTAATTTTGAATTTATTTCAACCCATGAATCCCAAACTGCTGTTGTTAGAAGATCGGGAAGTTCTTGTAGCCAAGAATTATTAGAACTTCTTCCATCATAAAATCTATAGGATGGTGTTATAAAAAGATTAAGCGAGTCATTATTACTCTTGTTTATTTGATTTGATATCTTTAAATTATTATTAAAAGTTGTAGTTCTGTAATTATCATTATTATTAAAGATTCCTCCATCTTTTACAGTTTTATTCCAGAAATCCTCAAAGTTAACACCAGCTAAATTTAATTTTTTCCATTGATCTCTTAAATAGTTATAAAAATCAGAATCAATTTTTTTGCTTTCATCTGTCTCAATTCTATTCAAAACATTAACTAAAGTCTGTTCAATGGAAACTCCGTCATATAAAGGTTTCATAACTGGTTGCATAATATATTTATTGCCTGCCTTCCCTTCATAATCTCCCCATTTTTCAAAAGGGTGAAGATCAGGAACAACCAAATCGCATAATTCTGTAGTTTCATCATTCAACATTGATGCAGAGACTCTCGTTTTAACTTTTTTAAAAGCTTCTTTAAAGCCAAAAGAAGAAGGAACATTGTATACAGGATTAGAGTTATAAATTAAAACAAAATCTACATTTCCGGCTTTGGCATCTTCAATGAAAGATTGCATTTCAGAGAATTTAGATGCATCAGATAGTTTGAGAGTGTTATCAAAATCAATTTTATCTCCATTGCCTGTTATTTCGTTAAGAAGATTAATTGCGACTACTGTTTTATAGTCATCTTGTGCCGATGAAGCATACCCTCCGCCAATTGCAAAGGCTGACTTAGAATTACAAAAATCTTTTGCAATATTGACAATGGTATCCTCAGAAACTCCAGTTAAGTTAGAAGTTTGTGTAAGACTATAGGTTGATAAATTTGCAAATACATTAGGAACAGGTCTAACATTTAACTTATTCAATTTTATATAGTTAATAATTCCTAAAATAAGATCTAGGTTTTTAAATGGTGCAATAGGTATCCATTCATCTGCCATAGAACCAGTCAAAGTTAATTTTGGATCAACATGAACGAATGTTCCACGAGTTTTCCCATCAAAAGCATGCATTTCAGTGAATCTTTTTGAATATTCTATTGGGGAAAGCCACGTTTCGAGGAAGTCCGCACCAAAACTTAAAAGGTAATCGGCTTTTTCAATATGATATGTTGGTAGCTGACTTTTCCCGTATGATAGCTCATTTGCATATTTAATATTTTCATATGCAAGTGGTTCATATTTTACTCTTTTTGCATTAGTTTTTTCTGCAAAAGAGTTTAGCAACTGATCACATGTTCCAGTTGTATTATTAGAAATTATATATGATTTTTTTGAACTATTTTTAATATTTTCAACCAATAAATCTGTAGCTGCAACATAAGTTATTGCCGTCAAATTCTGTCGGTTGTTTCTAAAGAGTGGTTGCTTAATTCTATCTGGGTCATAAAGTGTTTGTAGGGTTGCTTGATCCTCGGCAGAGGTACCCCCGGATGATACTGGATCGTTAGAATTACCCTCAACCTTAATAGCTCTTCCTTCTCTTACCCTTACAACAACAGGTGTTCCAACAGGGGAATTAGGAATTACAGATGTATAGTAATTAGCAATTCCAGGAATAACATTATCAGGCGGCACAGCGTATGAAACCAACTTATCTAACGGCTCTGGTGTACAGCCAGAAGAAATGACTGCTGCTCCACCAATAGCACTTAAAGCTTTTAGAAAATCTCTTCTATTTAATGTACCTTTGTTGTTCTCTTTTTTATCTTTCATGCTCATTATAAAAAATACAGACTAATAGTGGCATGTTCCACAGTCTTTAAGCCATGCTACCTCCTGGTTTATATTTATTAGTTTAGGTGCATCATCCTTATCAGAGTGTTTATCTCCAAGCTGATGATCATAATCTTTATATAATTTTTCCGCCCTTATTCTTCCTGTGTAAGCCATTATTCTTTTATCAAATTCAGAGAGTTCTTGCATACCAGGATGTTTTTCAGCTATTTTCTTAAAATTAATGTCTAGTTTTTCTTCATGACAACTAATACACCATCCCATTTGTATTTTTACAATTGGACGAGGTTGATCTATATTTTCTACATTTCCATGACAAGTTGTACATTCTAGCCCATATCTGACGTGAGGCTTATGTGGAAATTTTGCATGTTCGGCAACATAATGATAATTAACCCATACTATTGGCTCTTTTCTATCCCAATATCCTGTTAATTTTTTAATTTCATTTTCAAAAATAATTCTTTTTCTTCCATCATAAAGATAATTATTTGGATCGATTTGTTCACCATTATATTCATAAATTCTTTTAGGATCATCTGAATCATATTTAGCATTTACATATTTGTGACATCCCATGCATTGCATTACTGAAGGAATCCCAGGCTGAGAAGATTTTGCTACATAAGAATGGCAATATTCACATGGGATATTATTAACACCTGAGTGAATTTTATGACTAAATGCTATAGGTTGATGTGGTTCATACTCTTTAATAAAACCAAAATACACCAAAAGAAGTGTTGCTATAAGCGTACCAAGTGTGATAAAGATTAATTTCTTCGACAACTCTCTAAATATCCCTTATTTTTTTGCGACTTACTCGGGTCGGTATAATAATATCATAGCTAAATATGCAGTCAAACCGGCTATAAAATTGACTTTTTGAAGAGAAGATTTCTACTTTTTATAAAAGTTTTAATATTAAATTTTCCACCTAATTCTTTGCTTAAATACTTATCAGCATTTGAAAACAAAATAGGGATTTTATCTTTTTTCATCTTTGGTATTACACCATTAATCTTAATTTTATTGTCCGAAAAGAAAACTGGATTATATATTTCAGAAATCCCTGGATTTTCAGGATATTGGTTAATAACAATTCCTTTAAAGGATATTTTTCTAGATTTTAGTGCTTCAATCGATAATAGAGTGTGGTTAATAGTTCCCAAGCTTGGGCTAACTACCAGATAACAATCAGATTCTAAAACTTGAATCAAATCAATAATTTTTTTGCTAGGTGTTAATGGGACCATTAAGCCTCCTGCACCTTCAATAATAGTGATGTCAGAATTTTTTTTTACTTCATAAATTTTTTTTACCAGAGTATTAAATTTTATTTTATCTTTTTCTATCAATGAAGCTGTATATGGTGATATTGGATCTGAAAAAGTATAAAAACTAAAATACTCGATAAGTTTGGAATGTTTATTATTTTTTTTTATAAAGCCTAAATCAGACTCCGCAAAGGACTCTATTCCGGATTCAACCGGTTTAATAATAGAAATTTTTTTAGTTTTATTTTTTTTAGATAGTAGTTTGACTATAAGAGAAGTTACAAGGGTTTTTCCAATTTCTGTATCATTACCAGTAATAAAAATAAACATTTTTATTCGTTTAGGAAATTCAGAACTTCTTCTCCATGATTTGCAGTATTAACTTTATCCCACACTTTAAGAATTATGTGATTTTCATCTAATAAAAAACTTTTTCTTGATGCAGAACCTTTATCATTCAGCACTCCATATGATTTTATAATTGCCTTGTCTACATCAGATACTAAATCGAAATTCAAATTATGTTTTGTAGTAAAATTCGCATGAGATTTTTCAGAATCTTTACTGATACCTATAATCTTTAAATTATTCTTTTCTAAACTTTTCATATTATCTCTAAGTGAACAAGCTTGCTTCGTACATCCAGGTGTATTATCTCTGGGATAGAAATATATTAGAACTTTAGTGCCTAAAAAATCTTTCAACGAAACTTTATCTCCGCTCTGATTTATATATTTAAATGATGGTGCTTTTTTACCTTCAACCAAAATAGACATTAATCGATTCCCATACTTGCCCGAGCTTCATCACTCATCTTCTCAGGAGTCCATGGCGGATCCCATACCACTTCGATATTAGTTTCCTTAACTTCATCTAGTTCACTTACGAGTGTTTGAGATTCTAAAATAATTTCTCTGGCTGAAGGACACCCCGGTGAGGTCATAGTCATTTTCAAATTCACTATATCGCCATTAATTTCAACATCATAAACAAGTCCTAAATTGACTATATCAATTGGTATCTCTGGATCATAAACATGAGATAAGGCTTCTAGAACTTTTTCTTTAGTTAATGCCATCCCTATAATAAATCCTTAATAATATTTAGAGCATTTTCATAATTAGGCTCCTCTGAAATTTCAGAGACATACTCAACGTGCTTTAAAGTATTATCCTTGTCAGCAACAAAAATAGCTCTAGCTAATAAGCCTTTATCCTTAATCAAAATACCATATGATAAACCAAAAGTATTTCCTAAATAGTCAGATATGTTTTCAACTTTATCAATTCCCTCAGCGCCACAAAATCTTTTTTGTGCAAATGGCAAGTCAGCACTAACAGTATATATTTTTAAATCTCCAGATAGCTCCGCAGCAGCCTCATTAAATTTCTTTGTTTGTGCAGAACATACAGGTGTATCAACTGATAAAATAACATTAAAAACTTTTACAGATTCTCCCATATCAGCCAATCCAACTGCTGGCATTAGACCTTGATTGCACACAAAATCTGGAGCTTTATCACCTACTTTCAATTCTGGTCCCACAAGTGTTATTGGATTGCCCTTTAAGGTTACCGCAGCTTCTCTTTCATTACTCATAATTATTCTCCCTAAAATTAGAAATTAATTAAATATTAATTATAAAGTATAAATATAGCTTGTTTTGCCGTCGTTGCCAGTACTTGATTTTTGTTATTTAAGTAATATCTAATTCTTTCGCCATATTTTTTATCTTTACTGTTCGCCATAGCAAGCAAAATATTTCTAATAAGTCCTTGCTTCTTTGCTCTTTTTAAAGGACTATTTATTTTGATTTCTTCCCATTCCTTCTCTATTAAATCTAATAGTTCGTTCAAATCAGGTGAAACAAAATAATCCCTTAAATTCCAGCTAAAATTCTCTTTTATTTTAACTTTTCTATTCCATGGACAAACCTCTTGACATATATCGCATCCATAAACATTATTTGAAATTTTCGAAGCAAGATTTTGATCAATAGTATTCTTATTCTCAATAGTTAAATAAGATATACATTTATTTGAATCAATAAGTTTATTTTCAACTATTGCATTTGTAGGACAGCTATCAATACATTTAGTACAGGTTCCACACATCTCTATGACTGGATCATCATAGATTAATTGTTTATCTATCAATATTTCAGATAAGAAAAAAAAAGATCCTAGGTTTTTATTTATAATGCATGAATTTTTTCCAACCCATCCAATTCCCGCATGCTTCGAATAAGCACGTTCAATCAAAGGGCCTGTGTCCACATAAACTTTATAATTTAGTTTATATATTTTTGATATTTCTTGCATAAGACTATCAATTAATTTTTTTAAAATCTTATGATAATCATCTATCACAGCATATCTTGCAATCCAAGCCATATTTTTATTTTTGGAATTTTCAGAATTTTCAGAAATTTTAAATAAATTATAATTTATTGCACAGGATATTACACTTATATATGATGGATCAATTGAGGAGGCAGGCTCTTGCCTTTTTGGATTTTCAAGATATTCCATGTCGGCATGATATCCATTTTCTAACCAATCTTTCATATAATCAAAATCTTTCATTTGCTGAATTTTTGAAAAACCAACTAAATCAAAACCTTTTGATTTAAATAAATCCTTAATTAAAAAAGATAAGGTTGAACTATCCATTATATAAATTAATTATTTCGTCAGCCACTTCTATAGGGGTCTTGTTATCCGTAAGTATATGAGGGTTAAAAGATTCATAAATAGCTTGACGTGATATAAAAATGTCTTTTGCAGTTGTATACGGATCATCGGTTAGAAGCAATGGTCTGGTTGAATCTTGTTTTATACGTTTAAAGATATTTTCAAAATCTGCTTTAAGATATATTGTAAAAAGATCATTAAGAATTAATCTATTTTCATCTTTAAGAATTATCCCGCCGCCTGTAGAAATAACAGCGTTATGCTGGTTAGCTAATTCTTTTAGCTTATGAGTTTCTAAGTCTCGAAAAAAAGGTTCTCCTTTTTCAGTAAATATATCTTTAATTTTCTTAGATTGATCATTTTCAATGGACTGGTCAGTGTCTATTAGCCTATAGTTTAATTTTCTAGCCAATTCCTTTCCAACGGTTGTTTTCCCAGCACCCATAAAGCCTATTAGAAAGATACTCTTCAACTTTTCACCAATTTTTCTATATATTTAGCGACCTGGTCGAACTCTAAATTCACTTTTTGTTTTTTTCTCCAAACTCTGGAGTTAGTTTCAGAATCTGTATGTGGAATAATATTTACAGAGAAACTATTATTTTTTACCTGGTTTACAGTTAGGCTGATTCCATCAATACAAATTGAGCCTTTTTCAATTAAATATTTTCTATACTTCGATCTAATTTTAAACCAATATTCAGTGGATTTGCCTGATTTTTTTAGTGAAAGAATCTCGCCAATGCTATCAATATGTCCGCTTACAATGTGGCCACCAAATCTATCACTTGCTTTCATTGCTCTTTCAAGATTAATTATATCTCCAACTTTCCTATCACCTAAGTTGGTTTTTGATAAAGTTTCAAGCGATGTTAATGTGCTAAAAAAAGTTTTACCAATTTTTGTCACTGTTAAGCACGTTCCGTTAATTGCAATTGAATCACCTAACTTTAATTTAGGACTAAGAATTTTTTTACATTTAATAGTAATCAATCTTTCGCCCGAATTAATTTTTTGAATTTTACTTAGAAATCCAACCTCTTCTACTATGCCCGTAAACAATTTCTTTTCTCCACAATATTAATTAAAATAAAAATAATAATACCAGAAGTAATAAATACATCTGCAAAATTAAAAGCAGGCCAATGTAATTCTTTATAGTAAAAATCTATAAAGTCTATAACCCCATTTTTAAATATTCTATCGAATAAATTGCTAATACCTCCACCGATAATCAAAGAAACAGGAAAAAGAAATACTTTATTTTCATAAAAAATTTTTAAAAGCAGATAAATAATTATAATAAAGAGAAAAAGATTAATTATTAAATAATATAAATATGGAATATCAGAAAAAAAGCCAAATATAAAACCAGTATTTTTAAAATAAACAATATTTAAATAGTTATTAATTTCCATTAACTGATTAGGTTTTAGTTTTAAAGTAATTAAATATTTTGATATCTGATCAATTAGTAAAAAAATTAATGAATAAAAGTAGAATTTCATTAGAAAATTTTATTTAATATATATTCTTTGGTTCCAGACGGGGTTCTGACTGAGAATTCATCTCCCTCCATCTTCCCGATCACACCTCTGCCTAAAGGGGATTCTATTGAGATAGAACCTTTATCTGGGTCAGATTCTTCTGGTCCTAGTAACTGATAAGAAATTATTTTGCCTGTTTCTATCTCTTCAATTTCAAAAGATAAGCCAAAAATTATTTTTGTTTTATCTTTGATATTACTTATATCTATCACTGTACAAGAAGCTAGTTTGGTTTCTAACTCTCCAATTCTTTTATCAATAAATGCTTGTCTATCTTTAGCTGTCTCATATTCAGCATTTTCTGAAAGATCTCCAAGCGACCTAGCAAATTCAATCATCTTGATAACTTTAGGCCTTTCTTCATTTTTAAGCCTTTTTAATTCTTCTTGAAGAAATTTAAATCCATGAGATGAAATTGGTATTTTTTCCATAATAAATTATACCTCTAAAAATAATCTTGGAGTGGTTTAACTTTTATTTCTTCATTTTTCAAATATTCAATTGCATCAACACCAGCAATAGCACCGGCGACAGTTGTAAAGTATGGAATTTGCTTTACTAGAGATGTTCTTCTGATTGAGAATGACTCTAAAATTTCATTACTGCTAAATGATGTGTTAATTACTAAATCAATCTTATCATCTTTTATTAAATCTAATATATTGTTACCACCATCTTTAACTTTTTTCACAATGCTAGAGTTAATATCATTTTTTTTAAGATATTGATGAGTCCCCTCCGTTGAAACTAAATCAAAATCAAGTAATTGTAATTTCTTTGCTACCTCAACAATCTTTTCTTTATCATCATTTTTAACACTTATAAAAGCTGTTCCTGAATTTGGAAGGGTATTACCTGCTGCAATTTGGGCTTTAGCAAAAGCAGCCTTTAAATCTTTATCTATACCCATTACTTCTCCAGTTGATTTCATTTCGGGTCCTAAGATTGTATCAACATTAGGAAATTTAATAAAAGGAAAAACTGATTCTTTAACACAAAAATGATCTATATTAAAATCATCAGGGACTTTAAGTTCGTCTAGCGTTTTACCGGCCATTATTCTAGCTGATAATTTAGCTAAAGGAACTCCAATTGCTTTAGAAATGAATGGCACAGTTCTACTCGCTCTGGGGTTAACTTCAATTATGTATAGTTTTTCATTCTTAATTGCATATTGGATATTTAAAAAACCTTTAACTTTAAGTTTTAAAGCTATATCTTTTGTCTTTAATTTAATTTCATCTATTAATTTTCTTGTTAGAGAGTGAGGTGGCAAAACCATTGTGCTATCACCCGAGTGAATTCCAGCCTCTTCTATATGTTCCAATATTCCACAAATTACTACTCTCTTCCCATCTGATATTGCATCAACATCAACTTCTTTTGCATCATTCAAAAACCTATCCATAAGAACAGGTCTGTCGTTTGATGCTTTGACAGCCTCAGTAAGATACCTTTCAAGATCTGACTCAGAATATACAATCTCCATAGCTCTCCCACCAAGAACATAAGAGGGTCTAACTATAATTGGAAATCCAATCTCTTTAGATTTTAAAATCGCATCCTCAGTCGACTTGGCAATTCTTGAATCAGGTTGAAGTATTGATAACTCTTTCATTAATGTATTAAACCTTTCTCTGTCTTCAGCTAAATCAATACTGTCTGGAGATGTACCAATTATTTTTCCCCCACCTGACTCAATATCTATTGCAAGCTTTAAAGGTGTTTGGCCTCCAAAATGAACTATTATACCGCTTGGCTTTTCTTTATTTATTATTGATAAAGTATCTTCTATTGTCAGGGGTTCAAAATATAATTTATCCGAAGTATCGTAATCGGTGCTAACCGTTTCTGGATTACAATTCACCATTATGGTTTGAAATCCATCTTCTTTTAATGCAAATGAGGCATGAACGCAACAATAATCAAATTCAATTCCTTGGCCAATTCTATTAGGTCCTCCGCCTAAAATCATTATCTTCTCTATATTTTCAGGATTTGATTCATCTTCATCCTGATAAGTTGAATACAAGTATGGCGTATAGGCTTCAAATTCTGCCGCACAAGTGTCTACCATTTTATAAGTAGGCTCAATTTTAAACTTGGTTCTTATTTCTCTTATTTCTTTCTCACTGCAATTTTTTAGATGTGCTAAAAACTTATCAGAAATACCATTCTTCTTTGCGTTTAAAATATTACTTGGATTAATATCGTATTTTTTAATTTCATCCTCAGTATCCATAATCTCTTTAATATTGTTTAAAAACCACCTATCAATTTTTGTGAGATCAAATATTTCATCGATACTCATTCCTTGTCTGAATGCATTTCCTAAAAACCAAAGCTTCCTTGGATTGTTTGAAGAGAGCACGTCCAATGTCAAATTTTTATCAGTTGAAAAATCGTCAAATCCACAAGTATCAACCTCTAAGGACCTTAAAGCTTTTCCCAAAGCCTCCTTAAAATTGCTTCCTATTGACATGACCTCACCAACTGATTTCATTTGAGTACCAAGTTCAGGACTTGTTTGAGGGAATTTCTCAAAAGTAAATCTTGGAATCTTCACTACTACATAATCAAGAGTTGGCTCAAAAGAAGCTGGTGTATGCCTAGTAATATCATTGGGTAATTCATCAAGAGTGTATCCAACAGCAAGCTTTGCTGCAATCTTTGCAATTGGGTATCCTGTTGCTTTAGACGCTAAAGCCGAGCTTCTTGATACTCTGGGATTCATTTCAATTACTACAACATCCCCATTATCAGGATTAACACCAAACTGAATATTTGATCCTCCTGTATCAACACCAATTTCTCTAATAATATCAATTGAATAATCTCGTAATTCTTGATATTGCTTATCAGTAAGGGTTTGTGCGGGGGCCACAGTGATACTATCACCAGTATGGACTCCCATTGGATCGAAATTCTCAATAGAACATATAATAATTACGTTGTCATTACTATCCCTAACAACCTCAAGCTCATACTCTTTCCAGCCAACAATTGATTCATCTATCTGTACCTCAGATACTGGCGAAGAATCTAGAGCAGCTTTGAGTAAAGATTCAAAATCATCTTTTGAATATGAAATACTACCCCCTGTACCACCAAGGGTAAATGAAGGTCTCAAGATAGCAGGAAAGCCAATTTTAGAAATATCTTTGAGTCCTTGATCAAGGTTTGTAACGATTATACTTTTTGGTACTCTAAGTCCAATTTTTTCCATAGCAATTTTAAACTTTTCTCTTTTTTCGGCTTTATCTATTGAATTTATGCTCGCCCCTATCAATTCAACATTGTATTTTTTCAAAACTCCTAACTCATCTAGTTTCATAGCCAGATTCAATGCAGTCTGTCCACCTATAGTAGGAAGAAGGGCATCAGGCTTCTCTTTATCAATTATTTTCTCTAGTATTTCAGGAGTTAGGGGTTCGACATATGTCCTATGAGAGAAATCGGGATCAGTCATAATTGTTGCGGGATTACTATTAACTAAAATAACTTTATAGCCCTCTTCTTTTAAGGCTTTACATGCTTGTGTACCTGAATAATCAAATTCACAAGCCTGGCCAATTACTATTGGTCCTGAACCTATTACTAAAATAGATTTAATATCGTTTCTTTTTGGCATAAGTAATATTAATCCTGTGAATTTACTTTAATATATATTTCACTTCCAGAATCTTTAAATTCTTTTGACTTCTTTTCCATCTCTTTATCTACTTTATCTTTCGGACCAAACTGATCAAATATATCTTGAGAAATTCTCATAGAGCAAAATTTTGGTCCACACATTGAACAAAAATGAGCAACTTTTGCACCCTCCGATGGTAAGGTTTCATCATGAAAAGATCTTGCTGTATCTGGATCAAGTGATAAATTAAATTGATCGTTCCATCTGAATTCAAATCTAGCTTTACTTAAAAGATTATCTCTTAATTGTGAGGTTATATGACCTTTTGCTAAATTTGCAGCATGTGCAGCTATCTTATACGTTATTACTCCAGACTTAACATCATCTTTATTTGGAAGACCTAAATGTTCTTTAGGAGTTACATAGCACAACATTGAAGTTCCATACCACCCAATCATGGCTGCACCTATTCCAGATGTAATATGATCATATCCAGGGGCAATATCTGTTGTTAATGGGCCCAATGTATAAAAGGGAGCACCTTTACATATATCATTCTCTTTATCCATATTTTCTTTTATCATCTGCATAGGCACATGTCCTGGCCCCTCAATCATAACCTGGATATCGTGATCCCAAGCGATTTTGGTCAATTCTCCTAGTGTTTCTAGTTCTGCAAACTGAGCTTGGTCATTTGCATCAAATATCGATCCGGGCCTCAACCCATCACCTAAAGAAAAAGATACATCATATTTTTTCATAATTTCGCATATATCTTCAAAATGAGTATAAAGAAAATTTTCTTTATGGTGAGACAAGCACCATTTTGCCATAATAGAGCCACCGCGGGATACAATTCCTGTTCTCCTCATGGCTGTCATGGGAATATATCTGAGCAAAACACCAGCGTGTATTGTAAAATAGCTTACACCTTGTTCAGCTTGCTCAATTAGAGTGTCTTTAAATACATCCCAATTTAAATCCTCAGCTATACCTTTTACTTTTTCGAGAGCTTGGTAAATCGGTACTGTTCCTATAGGAACTGGGGAATTTCTAATAATCCACTCACGAGTTTGATGAATATTGCTCCCTGTTGATAGATCCATTATTGTATCAGCTCCCCATCTACAAGCCCAAACTGCTTTTTCAACTTCTTCCCCTATACTTGAAGTTACGGCAGAGTTTCCAATGTTTGCATTAATTTTTACTAAAAAATTTGTCCCGATAATCATTGGCTCAGCTTCAGGATGATTTATATTAGACGGGATAATAGCTCTTCCTGAGGCAATCTCGTCTCTAACAAATTCAGGAGTTATAACTTTCTCTGGCATTGATGAATTAAACTGTTGTCCAGGATGATTAAAAAATAAATCATTATTATCAATAAAATCTTCTATTTTTTGGTTCTCCCTAATTGCTACATATTCCATTTCAGGTGTTATTATTCCATTTCTAGCATAATGCATTTGTGTGACATTCTTTTTGTCTTTACCTACAAGTGGTTTTCTATTGAGAAACTTAAGAGGAATAAGCTCTTTTTTTTCTCTTTGGACATTAGTAAAAGACGATGAGAACTTATCAGCAAATGAAACATCTTGCCTATCTAATATCCATTTCTCCCTAATTTTTGGAATTCCTTTTTTAATATTTATCTCTATACTTGGATCCGTGTATGGTCCACTTGTATCATAAGTGGTGAAATGAACTGGATTTTTACCATTTTCATCAACCAAAATTTCCCTCATGGCAACTTTAATATTTTTATGAATTTCACCATCAATATAGACTTTGTTGGAATTTGGAAAAGGATCTCTGGTTATTTGTTCTTGATTAATTTCTATACTTTTGTTTTTTTTAACCATATTTATCAACCATTATAAATTTTACCATAATATAATATTTTTAAATTATATAAAAAAATTATTATAATCTTATATATATGAGTGAAGAATATTATTTAGCGATTGAAACATCATGTGATGAAACATGTTCATCAATAATTAACAGTGATGGAAATATAATCTCTAATGTAGTTTTTAGCCAAGCTGAAATCCATAATAAATATGGGGGTGTTCTACCAGACATTGCATCAAAAAATCATACAGAAAAAATTGGTGTTGTTATTGAGGAATCTCTACAAAAAGCAAATATTGAATTAAAAGAAGTAAAAAAGGTATTTGTTACAAATGGTCCAGGATTAATAAATTGTCTAATGATAGGAGTAACAGCTGCCAGAACTATTTCTTTAATAAATCAAATACCCGTATATCCCATAAATCATGTAGAAGGTCACATTGCATCATGCTTTATTGAACATAAAATTACGTTCCCCGCTCTATGCCTTGTGGTTTCCGGAGGACATACCAGTATGTTCATGCTTTATAATTCGAAAGAATTTAATTTAATTGGAAATACAGTTGATGATGCCGCGGGTGAAGCTTTCGACAAAGGTGCAAAAATTTTAGGTCTAGGTTACCCAGGAGGAATATTAATTGATAAACTATCAAAAAATGTCAAAAAAGATTTTTATAAATTTCCAATAGCTAAAATGGGCAAAAACTCACTCAACTTTAGTTTTAGTGGCCTTAAAACATCGTTAAAATATTACTTAGATAAAAATAAAGACTGGGAAAAAAATTTAAATCAAATCGCGGCAAGTTATCAAGAAGCGATTGTTGACTCTCTCTTAGAAAATCTTCTTAAGGCATTTAAAAAATTTAATCCATCATCAATTATGATCACGGGAGGTGTTGCCTGTAATTCAAGACTAAGATCCAAAGCTGAGGAAGCTTTCAAAAATAAAACAAAAGTTTTCATTCCATCAATCCAATACTGTACTGATAATGCAGCAATGATTGGCAAAAGAGGATTTCAATTAGAAAATGATTTAAATTTAAAAGGTGAATTTGAAGTCTTTAGTACTTCTAAAAAATTAGTTTAATTTTGGATTAAGAAAATCAAAATCATCAATATTTATTCCATTTAAGTCTAAAATTCTATTTATTTCTTTTGGAATAATTCTTACAAAAGATTTAATTTCTACATCAAAATTTTCTAAGATTTCTTTTGCTTTTAGACTTCTAGTTAAGTCATAATGTAATTCCACAATATTTCTTATTTTAATTTTATCTCTATCGCTTATTTCATCTATAAAAACCATTTCTGGATTTATCTGTTCATCAAGATTTTGATTCTCATTGTAAATATATGTAATGCCACCTGACATGCCTGCACCAAGATTTTTACCCACAGGTCCAAGTATGTATACTTCTCCTCCTGTCATATATTCACATGCATGGTCGCCAACACCCTCGACTACGGTTAGCGCACCGCTATTTCTAACACAAAATCTTTCTCCCGCTGCACCAGCTGCAAATAAAGATCCTCCGGTTGCACCGTAGAGAACAGTATTGCCTACTATGGAATTTCCTTGAATATCAAAATTCGTTGAAGAGTTTGGGTAGATTGCTATTCTCCCACCATTCATAGACTTACCAACATAATCATTAGCTTCGCCTTCTAAATTAAGATTAACTCCATTAATAAGATATCCACCAAAAGATTGGCCAGCAATACCTTTAAAAGAAACATTTATTGTATCATCCGGCAAACCTTTATTGCCATATTTTTTTGCAATCGCTCCTGATAAAATAGCTCCAACCGTTCTATCAACTGTAGATATATTTAATTCAATTTTATTAGAAACTAGTTCATCAATGCTCTTTCTAAAGAAATTTATAAGTTCAAAATCAATTGGGTCCTCAACTCTATTATTTCTTTCGATTACTCTTTTTCTAGGTTTTAGATTAGATGGATCGGGATCAGCTATTATTCTAGATAAATCAATATTTTTAGTTTTATTATAATTTGCTTTTGTTTTTTGCTTAATTAGCTCTGTCCTTCCAATGATATCATCAAGTGATTTTACCCCAATCTTTGCAAGGATAGCTCTTACATCATTTGCTACGGAATAGAGATAATTTACAGCTTGCTCTGGTATACCAGGAAATTTTTCTCTAAGTTCTGGTTTTTGTGAGGCTATCCCAACGGGACAAGTATTTAAATGACATTGCCTAGCCATAACGCATCCTAAAGCAACAAGAACTGATGTTCCAAAACCAAATTCCTCGGCTCCTAAGATAGCTGCTACAACAACATCAAAGCCTCTTTGAAAACCCCCATCAACAGTCAGAGTTACTCTACCTCTCAAATCATTCATAACTAAAACTTGGTGGGTTTCTGACAATCCCATTTCCCAAGGTATGCCAGCATGCTTTATAGAACCAAGAGGTGATGCTCCCGTACCACCTTCGCATCCACTTATCTGAATATAATCTGCATAACCTTTAGCGACTCCAGCAGCAACAGTCCCAACTCCGACTTCGGAAACTAGCTTGACGCCTACTTTTGCATTAACATTTGCATGTTTTAAATCATAAATTAATTGGGCAAGATCTTCTATGCTATAAATATCATGATGAGGGGGCGGAGAGATTAGTCCAACTCCTGGGATTGAATTTCTTTGGGATGCAATCTCTTCTGTAACTTTATTGCCAGGTATTTGTCCACCTTCACCAGGTTTTGCACCTTGAGCCATTTTTATTTCAATTTGATTGGCTGATGATAAATATTCGGGAGTTACTCCAAACCTACCAGATGCTACTTGCTTAATGGAACTATTTTTTGAATCACCATTTTCATCAGTTTCAAATCTATCTGAATTTTCTCCCCCTTCTCCACTATTACTTTTACCTCCAATTCGGTTCATAGCTATTGCAACTGCTTCGTGGGCCTCAGTACTTAACGCCCCATGAGACATGGCTCCAGTTCTAAATCTTTTCATAATTTCTTCTTCGGACTCAACTTCATCTATTGAAATAGAGCCTTTCGACTCTAACTCAAATAAATCTCGGATTAAAGAAGGTGGTCTTGAATCATGTAAATCATTAAATTTTACATAATCTTCATAGGATGCAGTCTTAGATAATTTTCTAAGAGCTTTAAAAATAGGTGGATTCAAAGAATGGTATTCACCATCTTTTCTAAAACGATAAATACCTTCCTCTTTTAATTTATCAATTTTATCATCGGAAAAAGCATTGGAGTGGAGAGTCATAATATCTTTCTCAATATTTTTTAGAGACACACCTTCAATTCTTGTCACAGTTCCGGGAAAAAACCTATTTACTGTTTTTGAATCTATCCCAACTATTTCAAATATTTGGGAGCCAGTATAACTTGCCACTGTGCTTATACCCATTTTAGATAATACTTTCAAAATTCCTCTTTCTAGCCCAAGTTTATAATTAGCTAAATATTCATCTTGGTTTCCATCAAATTTAGACATCCAATTTTTAACACTTTCGAAAGCAAGGTATGGATAAACTGCAGAAGCTCCATATCCTAATAAACAACAAACGTGGTGGTCTTCTTTTATTTCACCAGATTCCACAATTATTGATGTTTTCATTCTTAACCCGTTCTGAATCAATGAATTGTGTATGTTAGAAACCAATATCTGAATAGGAACTGCAGCTTTTTCTTTATTTAGTTCTCTATCACTTAATATAATTATATTTGAACCTTTTCTGACATTTTCAAGAACTTTATCAGTTATTTGGCTAATAGATTTTGTAAGATCCGATCTTTTAGAAATAAAAAAGGTTGTATCAATTTCTGAAACTTTTAAATTTGAATTATTAAAGTTTTTTATAAAATTTAGCTCATTATTTGTTAAAACAGGTGAATCAAAATAATAAAACTGATTCTTAGCATTTTCAATATTAAAAAAAGAAGATTTATCACCTAAAATAACTCTCAAGGACATAACACTATCTTCACGATATGGATCAATTGGAGGATTAGTAACTTGAGCAAAACTTTGCTTGAAATAATTAAAGACAGATTGAGGTTTTGATGATAATGCAGCTATTGGAGTATCATCACCCATTGAACCAATAGGTTCTTTAGCGGTTAAGCTCATAGGCTCAAAAAGTCTTTCTAAATCTTCTAAAGAATATCCAAAAGCTTTTTGAAGTAATAATAGTTTTTCGGAATCAATATTTTCTTTTGAATAAGATTCTTTATTGCTGCTAACTATTTTGGTTATTGAATGAAAATTCTCAGAGGTCCATTTTTCATAATCAAACTTATTATAAATCTCAGATTTAATTTCTGAATTACTTAATAATATCTTTCTTTCAGTATCGATGGCTATCATTTTTCCAGGAGCAATTCTTCCAGATCTTACAATCTCTGAAGGATCTATTCTAACCATTCCTGCCTCAGAGCCTAGAACAATCATGTTGTCTTTAGTAATGTGATATCGAACTGGCCTCAGGCCATTTCTATCTAGTGCTGCGCCCAAAATATTTCCGTCTGTAAATACCAAAGCTGCGGGGCCATCCCATGGTTCAACTATGCATGATGTGGTTTCATAAAAACTTTTCAATTTAGGATCAAAGCTTGGGTCTTTTTCATAAGCTTCAGGTATGAGCATAGAGATTGACTTTAAAACATCACCGTTTGTAAGACTCATTAACTCAAGTGCATTGTCGAGCTCAGCAGAATCACTACCTCCAGGCATTATAAAAGGAGTTATATCATTTATATTATTCTTCCAAACCTCAGAAAAACATTCTTTTTCTCTAGCCATCATCCAATTGGTGTTTCCTTTTATAGTATTAATCTCTCCATTATGGGCCAAAAACCTAAAAGGTTGTGCCAGTTTCCATTCTGGAAAAGTATTAGTGCTATATCTTTGATGGAACATAACCTTGTTGGTCTTATAATTAGGGTTTCTAAGATCAAGAAAAAATTGATCTAATTGATGGGCCTGAAGCATTCCCTTATAGATTATTGATTTACTTGAAAATGAACAACAATACACTTCATCTAATTTGTTCTTTTCGGACTGACTTGCAATAGTTTTTCTTAAGGAATAGAGTTTTCTTTCAAAATCATTTTGATTTGTAAAATTAACGTCTTTAACAAAAAATTGAAAAATGTCTGGCTTTGATTCTAAAGCTCTTTCACCAAGTGCAAAGTCATTAACTGGAACTTCCCTTGAAGCAATGAGCTTAATATCTTTTTCTTTAAGAATTTTTTCTATAAGATTTAAACTTTTTTTATGTGTCAGATTTTCCTTTCGCGGCAAAAAATACATACCCACACCAAAGTTACCGATAGTAATCTGATCAATATCTTCTTTAGATAAAAATTCATCGAAAAGCTCAAAAGGTAACTGAGTTAACACGCCCGCTCCATCACCAGTTTTCTTATCTCCACCAACTGCTCCGCGATGGGTAAGATTTATTACAGCCTCGAGTCCTTTCTGAAGAATCTTATTAGATCTCTTTCCTTCAATATCAGCTACAAAACCTACACCGCATGCGTCATGCTCATAACTTTTTTCATATAAAGTTCGCTCAATATTCATAACGTTTGATAGGGGTTTTTCCACAGTTCAAACACCTCACTTGCTCTTTTAACTCATGAGCTATGAGGAGCTTTTTTACCATGCTCTATGGTCAATATATTATATATTTTAACTAAAATCCTAGCAAGATATTAAAATTTTTTAAATATAAGAGAAATCCAGGGCTTAGAGCTGAATTCCTTGATGAACAATAACTTTTTTTCTTTAGATAAACCTATATATCTTTCTTTTTTTTCAATATTAAAGCCTGATATGATCAGGTAACCATTGGGCTTCAATATATCACATAAATTATTCATATTGTTTGGAATAAAATTTCCAGATATGTTGCAAACAACTAAATTATAATTATTTTTTAAATCAAATGGATTATCTATAAATATGGGGGTTTTGTTGATAGAATTAGCATTAAAATTTAATTCTGATTCTTTTCTTGAATGAGGGTCATTTTCGGCTGCAAAAATTTCTTTAAAACCAAGCTTATCCATAAATATTGACAATATGCCAGATCCTGAGCCAAGGTCTAAACATGGTGAAAAAAAACCAAACTTTTCATAAAGATATTTAAGTGCATCAATAGCCAATATAGTTGTATCATGCTCAGATCCAAATGAAGTTCCCTTATTTAAAAAGATATTAATATTTTTCCCGTCATATAGATTTATTGTATGAGTTTTGTTGAAGGGCCTATCTTCAATATAAATATCAAAATTTTTCATTAATATAATTTAATATATTATTAAAAAGATGGGAAAGAAAGTAGCTCAAGTCCTTACAATAGCAGGGTCAGATTCCGGTGGGGGTGCTGGTATACAGGCTGATATAAAAACTTTAAATTCTATTTCAGTATATGGATCAAGCGTTATCACCTGCGTGACAGCTCAAAATACAAAAGTTGTTAATGAAATATACAGAATTCCTGATAAAACTATAAGAAACCAGATTGATACTGTAATGTATGATCTCAAAATAAGAAATATTAAATTTGGAATGCTTTATGATTCAAGAATAATGAAAACCGTAATAGATACGCTTAAAAAATATAATAATTTAAGAATAGTCTCAGATCCTGTAATGATATCAAAATCTGGTGATTTTCTTCTAAAAGAATCTTCAATAGATTATTACAAAAAATATGTAATGCCACATTGCTTCCTTATTACCCCAAACGTTCATGAGGCTAACAAGCTGTTTAATTTTGATATTTCAAAAGAAAAAGATATTTATAATTCAATTTCAAAAATTCGTACAATATTCAATGGAAATATATTAATTAAGGGTGGACATCTCTCAAAAGATAGATTTTCTAATGATTATTTGTTATGTGGTAATAAAATTTATAAGTATAGCTCTAAAAGGTATAATACTAACAATACGCATGGAACAGGGTGCACGCTTTCTGCAGCGATAACTGGATTTTTAGCAAAAGATTATTCTTTGCCAAATTCTGTAAAGAAAGCAAAAGAATTTGTATCGTATGGTATAAGGAAATCTTTTAATTTAGGCAAAGGTTGTGGGCCTTTAAATCATTTTCCGAGGAGTTAAAAATGGATGATAAAATAATTGATGGGAAATTAGTTTCCGAGAAAATTCGAGGGGAAATAAAAATTCGGGTTGATGAGCTAAAAAATAACTCTTCATCTGTTCCTGGTCTAGCTGCTGTTTTAGTTGGTGATGATGGGCCATCCCAAATATATGTTAGAAACAAAAGAAAAGCATGTGAGAATGTCGGAATTTATTCTGAGGAGCATAAACTTCCAGAAGATACCTCAGAAGATGATCTTTTAAATTTAATAAATAAATTAAATAATCAAAAAAATATTAATGGAATTCTAATTCAGCTTCCTTTACCAAAACATATTAATGAAACTAAAGTTTTGAATTCTGTAAATCCTGATAAAGATGTTGATGGTTTTCATCCTGTAAATGCAGGCAATCTTTTTGAGGGAAAACCATCTTTTATTGCCTGTACTCCTCATGGTATTGTAAAAATGCTAGAGCACTACAAAATTGAAATTGAAGGTAAGAATGCTGTAGTGCTTGGAAGAAGTAATATTGTAGGAAAACCTGCTGCTATCTTACTGTTGCAAAAAAACGCAACCGTCACAATTTGCCATTCTAGAACTAAGAATCTAGAAAAAGTACTAAGTGAAGCAGATATTATTGTTGCAGCCATCGGAAGGGCAAACTTTGTAAAAGATTCTATGGTAAAAGAAGGAGCTGTAATAATTGATGTTGGAATCAATAGATTAGATACTGGCAAATTAGCTGGCGATGTTGACTTTCAAAATGTAATTTCCAAAAGTTCAATGATTACACCTGTACCAGGTGGGGTTGGTCCAATGACAATTACCATGCTTCTATGGAACACATTGCAGTCATTTGAAAAATCAATTAGTTGATTGTTTTACTATATAGTTGCCATCGCTATCATTACCATCAAAAAGAAGCTTAACGGACGGATGATCAAAAGGAAGCTTGGATTCATCTTTCTCAAGATTTTGCTGAGAAACATAAGCTATATATGTAGTTTTGTCTTCATTCTCAGCAAGCAAATGGTAAAAAGGCTGATCTTTTCTTGGCCTTCTGTCCTCTGGAATTCTATCATACCATTCGTCTGTGTTATTAAATTCTGGATCAACATCAAATATAATCCCTCTAAAGTCAAAGAGCCTATGTTTAACTACTTGTCCTAACTTAAATTTTGCTTCATCACTCATATTTCTAATATAAACACTGATTAACTATTTTCAACGTAAAAAGATTTAATCTGAGATAATTTCTGGGTTTTTACCTTTTTTAACAAATCAATTATAGTCTCTTTCGTATCAGGGAAAATAATGTTTTTGTTTATATCGTACAATGGCTGTAAAACAAATCTCCTGGTTCGCGCACGAGGATGTGGAATTGTTAAATTTACTGAATTAATTACCTCATCTTCATAAAATATTATATCAATATCAATTATCCTATCTGTAACATAATTCGTACTCTTTCTACCAAGTTTCAATTCAGTTTCTTTTAAATATTCTAATAATTTATATGGTTTTAAATCCGTTTTTCCTTTTAAAACCAAATTAATAAAAATACTTGATGATTCAAATCCAACAGGATCAGACATGTAAGGTGGAGATAAATCTATAATCGAAATCTTTTCTTTGATTTGATTCAAAGCATTTAATATATTTAACTTTTTTGGTTCAATATTTGTTCCTATTGATAAATATATATAAGCCACATAAATATATTAGATTATTTTTGACTTATAATACAAATTTGATTACTTTCTATTATATGTCTGCAAAAATAAATAAAATTTCTAACATACAAGCAAAAAAATTAGCTCCAACTTGGTCAATTAAAAAAAATAAATTATATAAAAAATTTATTTTTCTGAATTTTTCTGATGCACTATCCTTTATAGTACAAGTTGGGATAGAATCTGAAAAAATTAATCATCATCCTACAATAAGTAATACCTATAATAAGGTTGAAATATGGCTAGATACTCATTCCGTTAACGGGTTAACACGACTAGATATTAAACTTGCGGAGAGAATTGACAACCTTTAATCAATTTTATATTCATCACTATCAACATCTACCACTTTATCTTTACTTGTATTGGTTTTAGAGGAAGTTGTAAATTCATCATTTTTAGATGATTTCGGTTTAAATTTTTTATAAAGTCTTGTTAGAAAAAAAATTCCTAAGATTGCAACAAATCCGGTCATGAAAACAAAAGCTAACGCCAACAGGATAATAATGCTTACAATCGAGGTTAATGTGAATTTAAAATTCTTAATCATTTTCTTTGCTTCTTTCTTTGTTTTCTTTTCTTTTTCTCTAACTCACGCCTTCTTTCTTTTGCTTTTATACCAGTAGCTCTGGAATTATTAGTTTTTTTAGACTCATTACTTTCACTTTCCTCTTGCTTATCATTATCATTGTACGAAAGATTTTCATCAATGTCTTTAGATTTTTCAATTTCTTTTAAATCATCGTTTTCTATAGGTACTACCTCTAAAAAGCTTACCAGTGCATCATAATTACAATTTTCTACCATTTCATCAAACATCTGGAATCCCTCTTTCTTATATTCATTTAATGGATTTTGTTGTCCGTAACCTCTTAAGCTGACGCTATCCCTTAGATAGTCCATTGATAGCAAATGGTCTTTCCATTTCATGTCTATTGAAGAAAGTAGAACAAATTTACCTATTGGTTCAAACATATCTCCCAATAATTCTTTTTTGTCCTCTATTTTATTGGATATTAATAAATCGATATCATTTATATTATTAATTTTATTGATCTCATCATCATCCAAAAACTTTAATAGATTTTTAATCTCATCTTGTGAATTCTCTTCACTTAATAGGGATTCAAAAATATATAAAGATTCATCCTTAAGTTCATATAAGACTTTTTCTATCTCACTGTCTCTCAAAAGTCTGTTTCTTAATTTATAAACAACTTCTCTTTGCTTATTTTGTACATCATCATATTCTAGTAAATGTTTTCTTATTTCAAAGTTTCTTGATTCAACTTTTTTCTGTGCATTTTCTAATGAGCTAGTAATCATTTTATGTTCTATTGGTTCACCTTCATTCCATCCAAGTTTTGACATCATATTCGATATTCTTTCTGATCCAAAAAGTCTCATTAACTCGTCTTCCATTGAAACAAAAAATTGTGTTAATCCTGGGTCTCCTTGCCTACCAGACCTACCTCGTAACTGGTTATCTATTCGTCTAGATTCATGTCGCTCGCTACCTAAAACAACAAGGCCTTCTATATTAAGGATTTCGTTTCTTTCATTGTCTGTAGACTCTAAACCTCCTAACTTAATGTCAGTACCTCTACCTGCCATATTTGTTGCGATAGTTACGGCACCTTTTTTACCAGCCTTAGAAATAATTTCGGCTTCTTTCTCATGATTTTTAGCATTAAGAACGTTATGACTTATACCCAAAGATGATAAAAATTTGCTCAATTCTTCGGATTTTTCTACTGAAATTGTTCCTATTAGAATTGGATTTCCAATTTTATTGTATTTTCTTACATAGTCGACAATTGCATTGATTTTTTCTTTTTCAGTTTTATAGATTAAATCATTAAGATCTTTTCTGATCATTGGAACATTGGTAGGTATGACAACAACTTTTAATTTATAAATATTTTGAAATTCTAAAGATTCGGTATCTGCTGTTCCTGTCATACCAGAGAGTTTCTTGTACATTCTAAAATAATTTTGAATTGTTATAGATGCAAAAGTCTGATTTTCTTCCTCAATTTTTACATTTTCCTTTGCCTCAACAGCTTGATGGAGGCCATCACTCCATCTTCTAGAAGGCATTAATCTCCCAGTAAATTCATCTACGATTATGACTTTATCTTCTTGAACAACATAATCTTTGTCTCTTGTATATATATTAATTGCTCTCAGTGATTGATTAATTGAATGAAGTAAGGATATATTTTTAGGTTCATACAGGTTTTTTATATTAAATAATTTTTGAATTTTTTCGGTTCCTTTATCATTTATAAATACTTGTTTTGATTTTTCCTCTATAGTGATTTCGTCCTCTTTAACCTGTCTACAGAGATTATTTATTCCTCTATAATCTACTAATGAACTATCTGTAGGTCCAGAAATAATTAGAGGTGTACGAGCCTCATCTATAAGTATGCTATCTACTTCGTCAACAATTGCGAAAGAATGGCTCCTTTGACATATTTCATCATTAGAATATTTCATATTATCTCTAAGATAATCAAATCCAAATTCACTATTTGTACCGTAAATAACATCAGACTCATAAACCTTATATCTCTCAGCTTCTTCAAGCTCATAATTACCTGAGTCTGATTTAACTAAGTATGATATTCCACTATTTAGGATGCCGACTTTGAGGCCAAGAGAAATATAAATTGGCGCCATCCATAAAGCATCCCTTTTTGCCAAATAGTCATTGACTGTAATAACATGTACTGGGTCTGGATAAATTGAATTTAAGACAACTGGCAGCGTTGCGACAAGGGTTTTTCCTTCCCCTGTTTTCATTTCCGCAATTTTACCTTCATGAAGTACTATTCCACCAATAAGTTGGACATCAAACGGTCTAAGTTTAATTGTTTTCTTTGAAACTTCTCTGGTAATAGCAAAAACTTCAATAATATAATCATCAACATTTGAAGATGAATCATGCGTTTCTTTCAATAAAGAATACTTTTGATTTAATTCTTCGATCGACAGTGAGGTTATCTCATTCTCTAAAGCATTAATTTGATCAACTATTTTTCTGATTCTAGATATCTCTCTTTCATTTCCAGAACCAAAAATCTTTTTTATAACATTAAACATTTATATATGCTTACAATGGATAGAATTATTTTGGCAAATCAATCGGAACAACTTCACTTATACCTTCCAACCTCGATGTAACTCCTATTAATTGTTTAGCAAATTTCATAGTGGCTTTGTTGTGCGTTATTATTGCGACTTGAGATAACTCTGAAATTTCCTCTAGCATTGCACCAAACTTAATTATGTTCTTATCGTCCAATGGCGCGTCAACTTCATCAAGTAATAAAAATGGAGCGGGCTTAACAAAATAAGCAGATAATAACAAAGCTATTCCTGCCAATGCTCTTTCACCACCTGAATAGGATTTTAAATTTCTATATTTTTTTAAGCCTATTTTCAACATAACCTCGATACCAGAATCTTTTAGCGAATCGGGATTTGTTAAAACTAACTTTCCCTCACCCCCACCAAATAATCTTTTTACATACTCATCATATTTTGCACTTATTAAATTAAAAGTATCTGAAAATGCTGTCTGTGATTCGGAATCAATTTTGCTTATTGTTTTGTTTAGATTCTCAAGCGAATTCTCTAAGTCAATTATCTGAGATTCTAAAAATTCAAACCTTTCATTTAGTTTTATATACTCTTGTGGTGCGAGTAGGTTTACAGGTCCAAAATTATCAATATTTTTTTGAAGTTTATAAAATTTTGATTTTGTAAGTTCATTTTCACCTATTATCTTTATTTCTTCCATTTCCTGGTCTGTAATTTGCTTTACATCATCAACATAATCTACATCCTCGAGTTGCTCTAAAAGTTGATCAATTTCTATTTGAGATTTATGCAAATTCGAATCATATTGTTCACCAAAAACTTTTTTTTCATTGATGTCTTTATTTAAAGTTTTAATCTCATCTTTTATTTTGTAAACAGACTCTTCATCAGATAAAATCAACTTCTTTATATTACTTAGTTTAGAATTAAACTGTTCTAAATTTTCTTCCAAGACTTCTTTATCTTTTTGTTTAAGATGATAATCCTCATTATTTTTTTCAAATTTTTCTTCATTTAAAATAATTTTTTTAGATATTTCTAAAATTTTATTATTCAATTTATTTTTCTTAAGCTTTATTGTCTCAATATCCGCAGTCAAAGAATTCCTCTGATCCACCAATCTCTCTCTATCCTCTTTGTTTTTAGCTATTATCATATTTTTAATATTTTCATTTTCATCCATTCCCAATCTGTTAAATTTTTCTTCATAAGACTTCTTTTCTAAAACTATTTGATCTATCTCCATCTTTATTTGATTTATTTTTGATGTTTTGGCATTTACTTCAGATTCTAAATCAAGTACAAGATTTTCAATATTTAATTTAGAATTAATTTCAGAATTCATATTAGATTTTAAATTATTCATATCTAAAGATAATTTAGAATATTTTTCATTTTGTTTTTCTATGTCTAAATCAAAAGAACTTATTCTGCTATTGGCATCAAATATTTCTTCCTCAATTTGTTTTTTTGTGAAAACTAAATCATCAATTTGGTTATTATATTTATCTTTTTCTATATTTAACTTTTTAATCTCTTCTTTAATCTGAATAATATTATCAGGGGCTGAGCCTACAGTGACGGAACCATTCATATCAAAGAATTCACCATCTATTGTTACAAAGTTTGAACCAGGACTATCTTGTTTAGCTTTCATAGCTTCTGATATATTATCAACAACATATGTTTCACCAAAAATACTTGCAAGAAATGGTCTATTCTCTAAATCGCACTCAAGACAATCTATTATATTCTTATAACCAGATGATGCACTTCCTCCGCTGTGGATTCTCATATCCAGAGGAATAAAAGTTCCTCGACCATTTGAATTCTGTTTAAATTTTTCAATCGCTGAAATTGTATTCTCACTATTATCAATTAAAATCCATTTTAATTTTTCTCCTAGTGCTGATTCAACCGCCTTTTCATAACCATTTATAGGTTTTATATAATCCGACAGTATTCCTTCAATATTGGAACCTTTTAGTTTATTTACAAATTCTCTTATTCCTTCGGGCAACCATCCATAGTTAAGTTCAATGTTTTCCAACATTTTTACTCTTGATTTGGTTGCCTCAATTTGTGAATTTATTTCAAGGTGCTTTAAATTTATTTGCTCGAGATTTTTTTGAACATTTTTAAGATTATCAACCTCATTACTTTTACTGTTCTTACACTTTTCTCTTATTTTTTCTAAATTCAAAATATCATCTTGAACTTTATTCATTTGTATCTTTAATTCTGATATTTGATTTTCAGATCTTTTAGATAAATCAGAATATTCAGTTTTTTTAATTTTTGATTGTTTAAGCTCTTTCTCTAGTAAGTTGATACTAGTTTTTTGGGATGAATATCTTTCGACTGCATCAAAAAGTCTTTTTCTAATATCTATTTCGCTATCATCTTCATTAACATCATTAGTCTTTGTTGATGATAATAAATTATATTCTTTATTAATTTTTATCAGTAATTCATTATTTTTTTCTAAGGTATTTTCACTATCTTCCAATTCAAAAATAGATTCTTTTTTAAAAGTCTTTAATCTTTCTAATTCCTGACTTATAAGCTCATTTTCTGATACAGAGGTCTTAATATCTGATTCAATTCCAATTATGCTTCCTTTTATTTCAAGTATTTTATTATTAAAAGTTTCTATTTCAACATTCTTTCTTTTAATTTCTTTATCATATACCTCTAAATCTTTTTCTTTTGAATTGACTGACTCCTGAATTTTATTAATATCATCTGTAAAATCATTTTTTAATTTTTTGGCATCCTCAAGCCTGATATTTAATTCTTTGTATCTTTTTTTATAAAAAAGTTTTTCAAGCCTTTTATACTTTTCAACTAATTCAGTATATTCATTAGATTTATTGGCTTGCTCTTTAAGGCTTGCTCTTTGTGAGTTCACTTCCTCTTTAATATCATTTATTCTCTCTAAATTATCTTTAGTTAAAATTATTTTTCTTTCTGTCTCATGCCTTCTAAGTTTATACCTACCCAGCCCTGCAGCTTCGTCAATTAGCTGTCTCTTATCCTCTGCTTTTGCGGTAATGTAAGTTTCAATCTGGCCTTGCGGTATAACTGTAAAAGTTCTTGAACCAGCTCCAATAGTCATTACAACATCTGTTATATCTTTTAACCGACATGAGTTTCCATTTAAAAAATATAAACTTTCACCATTTCTGGTTAGTTTTCTTTTAATCTCAATTTCCTCAGGTAAATCCTTGTGTCCTTCTGAATCAACAATCATTGATACTTCAGCAAATCCTTGTTTGGGTAATTTATCGTTTCCATCTGAGATTAATTGAGACATGGAGTCAGTTCTTAGAAGCCTTGGGTTTTGTTCCCCCAGGACCCATCTAAGGCCATCTAAGAGGTTAGTTTTACCACAACCATTGGGGCCGACTACGGCTGATATTGCAGGATCAAAATTGATTTGAGATTTTTCATAAAATGTTTTGAAACCTTTTAATGATAGGGACTTTATTCTCATTTTAGGCAATAATAAAACAATATATTCGCTTAGTAAAGACTGTAATTGTACTAATTTGAATCAAAATATTTATTATTTAATTTAACTTTAATATTGGATATTATTTCTTTTTTCAAATTGCTAGAATAATATTCAGACTTTTCCCTTAATAGCTCCCTTCCAATTCTATCCTTTTCAAATTCATATAAGTCTTTATTAGGTAATCTGATCTTTTCAACATAGACAAGATAATAACCATAATCTTTAAATTTCTTGTTAACTAAAAAAGGTGTTTTTTTAACAGAAGAACTGTCTGGTAAATAAATAAAGTCTGCAATTGTTGAGTTATACTTGGCACTCTCATCATAGTAAAATTGTAGATCGATTTTATCATCAGATTTGATAATCTTTAAAAATTCTTTGGGGTTTTCATTGTATATATCAATTAAGTCTTGATAGAACTCACTTTCTGCCTTTTTTCTTAATCTATTTTTCATTAGAGAAACAATATACTCAGGGTTTTCATAAGCATTTTGAGAAGGACTTAGTATCCAAATTTTATCATCATAATAAAAAATTTCAGTTCCTTTCAAATCTATTAGCTTGCTATTAATATGATCTGGTAGATTATTCGAGCTATTGTTGATAGTTAAAAAATCTACTTCATATCGCTTAGATATTTCTTTTAAGGATGAATCTAGGCTTAATTTTTTAACTATTGGGAGTTCGCTTATTATTTTTTTACTCCCTATTTCCTTTTTAATTCTTTTAATAATAAATGATTTATCGTAAGGCTCATTACTCATATAATTTTCATGGTACGATTTTATATCTTTATCATTTATCTCAATATTTCTATTTAAATCATCGGGTGAAATAACCACAACATCAGTATATTTAATTTTATTATTAATCATATTGGAATTGTTGCTAATAAATTCATCAATTTGATTTTTATCAAAAGTTTCTTGTACTTCAAGTTGGGTATTTAGAGAAATTCTTATAAAATTTAATTTTAATTCCGACTTGAGGAATTCATCATATATTTGATTTTGATTAATATGTACAGACTGTTTAATAAAAGAATCTAGTTTATCACTTAAAGCTTCTTCTCGTAGAATAGCTTCAAAAATATCCCAATCAATATTAAATGTTTGTTTAATAATTTTTTTATATTTTTTTGGATCTTTGATTCCATCGATTTTACCTAAAAAATTATTATCAAAAATTTGATTTCTTATCTCTTCATCTGAGACAAAGAGGCCTATCTCTATTGCTTTTTCGGCCATCACTTTTCTATTAGCAATCATTTCAACAATCTGGTAATCAATTATTTCAATAAAAGCTTTTTTAGATTTGGAACTTGGGGATAAGGATAATTCTGATAATTTTTTGCTTTTAAAGAATTCGAATTCTTGCTTACTAATTTTCATGTTACCAACTTTTGCAACGACGTCCTTTCCCATGCCAAAAGAGATGAATTCTGAGCCCACACCTAAGCTAATTATCAATCCTGCGGTTAAAATAAAAATTATTATTTTCGAAATTAATGAATACATTAATTCAATAATATCATAATTAATTTAATTTTTTTTCCATTCATTTATAATATGAATTGTGAGAATCGTGCTGAATGGTAAAAACAAAAAAATTGGTCTTAATGAAAAAATAAATGATTTATTATCGTCTTTGAAAATTAAAAGTAAATTTATAGCAATTGCGGTAAATGGTGAATTCATTTCAAAGAAAAATTATTCTAAAACTATTTTAAATGAAGGAGATGTCGTTGAAATAGTATCACCACATCCTGGGGGTTAAAATGCAAATATATGATCTAAAATTGAAAAATAATATTATATTAGGTTCATCAAAGTATCCTTCTCCTAAAGTTTTCTTAAAATGTGTTAAGAATATCAAGACAGAAATGATAACCGTGGCTTTAAGGAAGATTGGTGACAAGCCAGAAAAATTTTATAAAACTTTAAGTAAAACAAATTGTAAAATTTTGCCAATTACAGCAGGTTGTTTTAATGAAAAAGAAGCTATAAACACAGCACTTATGTGTAGAGACATATTTGAGACTAATTTTATAAAATTAGAAGTTATTGAAAATAAAAGAAATCTTGCACCTAGCGTAAAAGGGACTATAAAAGCTTCAGAAAAGTTATTAAAGTTAGGATTTAAAGTTTTACCATATGCGACAGATGATTTAAATTTTGCTAAACAACTCGTAAAAGTTGGATGTAAGGTCGTAATGCCTTGGGGTTCTCCTATTGGAACTGGCCAGGGCTTAGTAAATATTGACAAGTTAAAAAAAATTAGAAAATCTCTTCCCAAAACCACATTAATTGTGGACGCAGGAATTGGTAAAGTATCCCACGCTTGTCAGGTAATAGAAATTGGATATGATGGAATTTTATTGAATTCTGCCGTTGCATTATCCAAGAATCCTCCAAAATTTGCAGAGTCTATCTACAATGGAGTTAGTTCAGCAATAGAATCAATAAAAGCAGGTCCGATTCCTGAATCGAAAAAGCCAATCCCGTCAACTTCATTCAAAGGCATAGCATTTAGCAAATAGTTTAATTAGATTTTAATGAGCGATATAAAGTTGAATATTTTCCACCTGAAGGTCGCTGAATCAAGAAAAGTATTGATTGATTCTTTTTAATTTTTGACAATACTTTATTAAATTCATCTAATGATCTTGTCTTTTCTTTATTAACTTCAACAATTATATCTCCTATCAAAAGCTTTGATGATGCTGGTGAATTTGGATATATTTTGGATACGACAACTGTGGATAGAATATTTTTGTCTTTAGTATTATTATTTTCTGAAACCTCAAATCCGAACTTTGCTAATGAATCCTTAGCATTATTTTTGAGCTTAGTGTTTATAATTTTATCTGTAGGTATATCACCTAGAATTACAGAAATTTTGAATTTTTTTGAATCTCTAATAACAGATAATGAGACCTTTGTATTAGGTTTTAATTTTCCGATTATTCTAGGAAGCTCATCCATTTCAGAAATTTTTTTACCATCAACTGATAAAATTATATCACCTCTTTTTAAACCAGCTTTTGACGCAGGGCTATTTTCAAGCACCTCAGAAATTAAAGCGCCTTTAGTATTATCTAGACCTAAAGAGTCAGCAATTTCAGGAGTTATTGACTGTATAACAACACCTATCCAGCCTCTTTGAACCTTCCCAGTTAAGCGTATTTGCTCAACAATATCCACTACCGTATTTATAGGAATAGCGAATCCAATTCCTTGTCCCCTTGCGGCAATCGCTGTATTTACTCCAATAACATTACCGTTTAAATCTATAAGAGGGCCACCACTATTACCTTTATTTAATGCGGCATCAGTTTGTATAAAATCCACATAGGTTCCTAAACCATCTACATAACGTCCTTTGGCGCTAATTATTCCGGTTGTTACAGTTGTTCCTAATCCAAGCGGATTACCAATAGCTACAACCCATTGGCCTATCTTCAAGTCTTTAGAATTTCCAATGCCCAAAGCATTTATATTTTCATCAGAATCAATTTTTAACAATGCAACATCTGTTCTTTTGTCGGTTCCAATTACCTTCGCTGTATATCTTTTATCATTATATAAAACAATCTCTATTTCATCAGCGCTCTCAATTACATGATAATTAGTGACGATCAAGCCATTATTCTTATATATAAACCCAGAACCCAAACCTTTTCTTGGCTTTGGCTTGAAATTATCTCCAAATTGTCTTTTAAAAAATTCATCAAAGAAAGGATCGCCGGTTATTCCTATTTCACCACTTTGTTCGCTTGAAACTTCAATCCTAACAACAGATGGGCTAATTTTATCAACTAATTCCGGAAGTGTCTGAAGTGTAAATGAATATGAAAAGCTAGGGATAATAAGAAATATTAATGAAATTGTTATTAATAAAAATTTTTGCATTAAATAAATATAAATTAAAAAATTATCTTATCCAGTTTCAAATTGTGATGTAATAATATATTAAGATGAAATGTATATTTATGGGTACACCTTTGTATGGTAGATATATTTTAGAAAAATTATGCAAAATTGTTGATGTTAGCCTAGTTGTATGTCAACCAGACAAACCATCTGGTAGGGATAAAAGAATTGAAATTGGAGAAGTTAAAAAATACTCACAAGAAAATAATCTAGATATTTGCCAACCTGACAAAATTAAAAATAATACTGCTTTTATAAATAAAATTAAGAAGATTGCACCTGATTTTATTTTCGTAGCAGCATATGGAAAAATTCTTGGAAAAGAAATATTAGAATTACCTAAATACAATTGCATCAATGTTCACTCTTCCCTGCTCCCAAAATATAGAGGGGCAGCACCTATAAACTGGGCAATAATTAAAGGTGAAAAAAAAACGGGTATTACTATAATGGAAATGGACGAAGGTATGGATACAGGCAATATAATATTGAAAAAAGAAATCAATATTGAACCCAATGATGATGTAAACTCTTTGACAATTAAATTGGCAGTTCTTGGAGCCAAAGGAATCGATGAATTTATAGCAAATATATTAAAAACAGAATATAAATTTAAGTCTTTTCCGCAGGATAATACTGAAAGCAGTTTGGCTCCAAAAATAAGCAAAGAAATATGTAAAATTGATTGGAATAATAATTGCGAGGAAATTTCAAATCTAATTAGAGGTGTAAGTTCATGGCCCGGGGCTCACTCTTTAAATTCAAATAACGAATCAGTTACTATTTGGAGTGCCAAGACAAATTATGAAATCGAGGGAGTTCCAGGAGAAATAAAAAAAATAAATAAAAAAATGTTTGTATGCTGTGGCAATGGAAGTTTAGAAATAATTAAAATTCAAAAAAGCGGAAAAAAAGTTTTAGCTGGAAATGACTTTATAAATGGAATTAAAAAAAACGAAAACTTTTTTAAGTGAGTGGAATTTCCACAGAATAGGAGGATATCTTAATTCTTTCCACAAGTTGATTGTTCCAGCACAGATCCCTAGTAGCTTTAATCTTATTCTTTGGGACAAAAATTATACAATTCGTTCCAACAGATTGAAACGATTTCCATTTTTCAATGATTTCTTCATTTATATTTGATTCAGTTTCTACTTCTCCAATCATGACAATCTGGCCATAATTACCAAAAATTATATCAGGAAAAAGATTTTTAAAATCATGATTTTTCTCATTTAATTTGTTTACTTTTATTTCATTAAATTCTTTAGAATATTTTCCTTGAATCTCGTCTATTATCCAATCATGTAAAAAATCTTCTCTATTTTGATTCATATGTATTGCTCCACATTAATTTATTTTTCAAAACAGAGAAATATGCATTATTTTTCATCCTTAATAAATTAAAGTCCAGATTGGATTTTATAATTCTCACCTCAAATTTCCCTGCCAACTCTTCACTATTTGAACCATCAAAAGTTGCATAAACAGGATTATTTGACTCAAGCGTGACAGTCACCTCACAATTATCAGAAATAACCAAAGGCCTATTGCTTAAAGTATGAGGACAAATTGGAGTAATTACCATCAACGGAAGATTGGGTACGACTATAGGTCCTCCCGCAGAGAGTGAATAAGCTGTAGATCCAGTAGGAGATGAGATTATAATTCCATCTGCCCTAATTTGAGAAACGAGCTTGTCATCAATATGTAAATCTAAATTAATTATCTTTGACAAGGCGCCTTTATTTATGACAATGTCATTAAGAAAATTTCTCTTGATTTCATTTTTATTTTCAACCATCAATGAGGCAGTCATTAGATTTCTTTTATCAGATCTAAGATTATCTTTAAAAAAATTATCCAATATAACATTAAAATCTGAAAGTGGTGCTTCAGTTAGAAATCCCAAATTCCCAAGATTAAAACCAATAACAGGCTTGTTGTTTAAAGCCACTTCCTCAGCAATATGAAGCAGTGTTCCATCACCTCCAAATGCCAATATTAAATCAGACAATTTAACCAATTCTTTTAGAGGCAATATTAATTCATCTTTTGCAATAGAATAATTATTATCAAAAATGAATTTACAATTTTTATCTGAAAAATATTTATCAATAACTTTTTTGATTTCATTTAAGTTAGATAAATTTGGCTTACAAACTACACCTATATTCATAAAGATATTATATATTAATAAAAGCTATTTTATTTTTGATAACAAATTTTCTATAAGATCCCCTAATTCTCCATCCAAAAAAGCATCAACATTTCCTATTTCATCATTAGTTCTATGATCCTTAACCATTCTATATGGATGTAAAATATATGATCTAATTTGGCTCCCCCAACCTATTTCCTTCTTGTCCATATTAATTTCTTTTTCCTTCGACTTTATTTTCTCCAATTCTAAGTCGTACAATTTAGAACTTAAAATTTTGTATGCAAACGCCTTATTTTGATGTTGTGATCTCTGATTTTGACATGATACTACAATGCCTGATGGTACATGCGTTATTCTTACCGCTGAATCTGTTTTATTTAAGTGCTGGCCACCTGCTCCACCAGCTCTAAATGTGTCAATTTTTAAATCTTTATCATCTAAATTTATATCGATGTTGTCATCTAATTCAGGTGTTACAGAAACAGAGGCGAATGAGGTATGTCTTCTCTTATTAGAATCAAACGGAGAGATTCTTACTAATCTATGAACACCTACTTCATTTTTAAGCATTCCATAAGCATATTCACCTTTTATTAATATAGTGCAATTTTTAATACCCGCTTCTTCTCCATCTAATTTATCTAAGAATTCAGACTTAAAACCATTTAATTCTGAAAATCTCATATACATTCTACAAATCATTTGAGCCCAATCTTGTGCTTCGGTCCCTCCTGCACCAGAATTTATAGACAATATTGCATTATTAATATCTTCTGAATTTGATAAAGTTGTTTGAACATCAAATTTTTTTATTTCTAACGATATTTCATTTAAATTTTCTTCCAGTTCTTTTATTTCATCCTTATAACTATTAAGATTATCAGATTCTAAGTATAAATTTAATAATTCAGAATTATCACTTATCTCATTTTCTAATTCAGTTAACTTATCGATCTTTTTTTGAAGTGATGATAATTTTTTAAGGGTTGATTGTGCTGATTTCGGATTATCCCAAAAATTTTCATCTTTAGACTTAACTTCAAGAGATATTATTTTTTCCGATAATTTAGCGGGGTCAAAGGTAGTCTCGAATTTTCTTTAATTTTAATTTATTAGTATTGATCATTTGTTTTAATTCAATCATTTTTTTTACCAAATAAAATATGTGTTATATTTAACTTTAACATCTATATCGTATCGGGGGAACTTTTTGAAAAATTATGTTTTAACACCAGGACCAGTACCAGTACCAGAATTTGTTATGCTTGAAATGGCTAAACCAATAATTCACCATAGAACAGCTGAATTTGAGGAGATTTTTTTTAAAGCTACTCAAGGTCTCAAGAAGGTTTTTATGACTCAAGAGGAAGTTCTAATATTAGCATCATCAGGAACCGGTGCTATGGATGCAGCGGTTTGCAATACTTTAAGTAAGGGTGATGAAGTTATTGTTGTCAATGGGGGTAAATTCGGAGAAAGATGGGGAAAGATATGTAAGGCCTATGGAGTAATTTCTCACGAATTAAAAGTTGAGTGGGGCCAAGCGGTTAAAACTGATGATATTAATGAAATGCTCGATAAAAATAAAAATGTTAAAGCAATACTTATTCAAGCTAGTGAAACCTCAACTGGTGTTGAACATCCGATAAAAGAAATTGCAGAGATTACAAAAAATCGTGATGATTTAATTCTTATTGTTGATGGAATTACAGCTGTCGGTGCATTTCCTGTTGAGTTTGATAATTGGGGAATTGATATTCTAATAGGTGGATCACAGAAAGCTTTCATGTTACCACCAGGGTTATCTTTTATAAGTTTGAGCAAAAAAGCATGGAAATTTTATGAAGATTCTGATCTTCCAAAGTTTTATCTTGATTTAAATCAAGCATATAAGAATAGCCTAAAGAAGACATCACCATGGACCCCTGCTGTAAACCTCGTTATGGGACTGAATGCTGTTTTGGAGCATTTTGATAAATTGGGATTAGAGAATCTATTTAGGAGACATTCTATAATGTCAGAGGCTACGATTAAAGGTTTTGAGTCTATTGGTTTAGAAAATTTTGCACCTGGTTGTTCAAGTACAGCACTGTCTGTTATAAAGTCACCTGAAGGTATTGATGCTGGGGAAATAATTAAAGGGTTGAAAAATAAGTATGGAATGATAGTTGCTGGTGGGCAAGATCAGGCAAAGGGAAAGATTTTTAGAATAACTCATATGGGTTATGTTGACAAAGGGGATATGATTTCTGTTATAGCTGGAGTAGAAAGCATATTAAATGAATTAAAATATGATTTTACTCCTGGGCTTGGTGTATCTACAGCGACAAAGATATTAGATTCTTTATAAAATATTAAAACTTATTTGATAATGAATTATTATTATTTATAATTATAGACATAAGAGGTCCACAATAAAAAGGAGATGATTTTATGAAAATAGGATTATTTTACGGAACAACTAGTGCTGCAACACAAGAGGTTGCGGATATGATTCTAGAAAAGATGCCAGATTTTGAAATTGATGTTTTTGATGTCTATGAACAAGATCTGAATAAAATGTCAGAATATGACAAGATAATTATCGGCTGTCCCACCTGGGATATTGGATTACTTCAAGAGGATTGGAGAAGTAAATTTGATGACTTAGACAATATTGATTTTAGCGGTAAAACAATCGCATATTTTGGATGTGGTGATCAAAACATTTATAGTTCATCGTTTTTAGATGCTCTAGGAATACTTGAAGAAAAAATTACAGCAAAAGGTGGAAGTACAATAGGTCATACATCTACAGAAGGTTATAATTACGATTTTTCAAAAGCTGAAAAAGATGGGCAGTTTGTTGGCTTAGCAATTGATAATGATAATGAACCAGAGTTAACTGAGGACAGAGTTGATTCATGGTGTAAAACAATTTCTGAGGATTTTAAATAGAAATTTTCTTAATATTTGATAATTGATTTTCTAGTAAGCAATCAAGTAGTACAAGATTAACCATTGCTTCCCCTATCGGAACAGCCCTAGGACACAGACATGGGTCATGCCTTCCTGTTACCTTTAGCTTCTTTTTGCTACCTTTGGAATTTATCGAATCCTGCTGTTTGGATATAGAGGAAGTTGGTTTCAATGCGAATCTAATGATGAGATCGTTACCATTTGTTATTCCACCAAGTATTCCTCCAGCATTGTTTGTTTTAAAACTTGCTCTTGAGCCTTTTTTGGAAAGTATTATATCATTAACTTCGGAACCTTTTTTTTCTGCTATTGAAAAACCTGAGCCAATCTCAAAGCCTCTAACGCCACCGATACTCATAATTGCTGCTGCTAATTTTGCATCAATCTTATCAAATACTGGGGAACCTAGTCCAGCAGGAACACCCTTGGATCTTATTTCTATAATACCTCCTATGGAGTCACCCTGCTTCCTAACACTATCAATTAAATCTGTCATACTGTTTAATTTTGATCTGTCGGGAATCCTTAATGGATTTTTTTCAATGTAGCTTTGCACAACATTATCACACTTAATATCTCCAATTTGAGAAACAAAACCAAAAGTCTTAATCTTAAAAGACTCCAAAATTTTTTTAGCTATAGCTCCAGCGGCAACTCGTGCTACTGTCTCTCTATTTGATGATCTTCCACCGCCTCTGTAGTCTCTAATTCCATACTTTGCATCGTAACTAAGATCAGCATGTCCTGGTCTATAAATGTCCTTAAAACTATTATAAGATTTTGATATAGCATCAGTATTATTTATCAACATTGATATTGGGGTGCCGGTAGTTTTACCCTCAAACACACCTGAAAGTATATTGATTTTATCAGGCTCTTTTCTCTGAGTTGTATATTTACTTTGGCCAGGCTTTCTTCTATCCATTTCAGTTTGGATATCTTTCTCACTTATTTTTACGCCAGCTGGGCAACCATCAATAACAACGCCAAGAGACTTTCCATGGGATTCTCCCCATGTTGTTATTTTAAAAAATTCCCCAAAAGAGTTACCAGCCATTTAAAAATTCTATTATAAAAAAATTATAATGCAATCAACTCATTTATAAAATAAGCATTGCATCTCCATAGCTATAAAATCTCATTTTTTCTTTTATAGCAATTTCATAGCATTTCATGGTAAGTTCGTAACCTAAAAAAGCTGAAACTAGAATCAAAAGGGTTGATTTTGGAAGATGGAAATTTGTAAGCAAACAATCAGCAATTTTAAATTCGAAATTCTCTTTGATGAATAATGTAGTGCTAGACCATTTATTTATTAAACTAATATCAATTGCGGCAGATTCCAATGCTCTTAAGGTAGTTGTACCTATAGAAAGTATCTTACCACCTTTACTTTTTATAGTTTCAATATTTTTGAAAGTTTTAGCATTTATGAAAAACAGTTCTTCATGCATTTTATGCTCAGAAATATTTTTAGTTTTAACTGGCAAGAAAGTTCCCATTCCTACATGAAGAGTGACAAAGTCTTTTGTAATTATAAAATTATTTAAAAGTTCATCTGTAAAATGTAGTCCTGCAGTTGGTGCTGCTATAGAGCCTTCAACTTTTGCATATACTGTTTGGTAGTCAGTTGAATCTTTAAAATCTGATTCTCTTTTGAGATAAGGTGGTATTGGCATTAATCCATTTGATTTTAAAAATTCATTCGGGTCTTTATCAAATATAAGCAGCCATGAATTTTTATCTTTAAGTAATTTGGCATTGAGATTTGTACCAAAAATAATGTCTGAATTTTTTGGATTTTTGGTCATAACCCTCCATTTTAAAGATTCTATGTTTTCTATGAGTAGAAATTCTCTTAAAGTATTGCGCTTGTCATATCCTCTAATGAGAAATGGATCAACTTTAGTATTATTAAAAACTGCTAGATCATGTTGAGTAAAATATTTTTTTATTTTTGAAAAAGAAAGTATATCAATATTGCCATCTTTTTTTGTAACAACTAAAATTCTTGAAGAGTCTCTTGGGGAGGCGGGTCTTTGTGCTATTAATTCATCGGGCAGACTATAATTATATCTATCTAATAGCATTTATTTTTTTAGCTTACTTAACATAAGCCTTAATGAATTTAGTTTTATAAAACCTGTAGCATCTGATTGATCATAAAGATTATCTTCTTCAAAAGTAGCAAGCTGATTGTTGTACAAAGAGAATTTTGACTTTCTTCCTAAAACTCTCACATTGCCTTTATAAAGTAAAAGTTTTACATCTCCTGTAACGTTTACCTGAGATTCCTTGATAAATGCCATAAGTGAGTTCATCTCTGGTGAAAACCAAAAACCATTATATATTAATTGGGAAATTTTAGGGATTAATGTATCTCTAACATGCATCACTTCTCTATCCATTGTCAAGGATTCAATTGCTCTATGAGCTATGTTTAACACTGTTCCTCCTGGTGTCTCATAGACGCCTCTTGATTTCATACCAACAAACCTATTTTCAACAATATCAACTATACCAATTCCATGTTTTCCAGCTAGGGGGTTTAAAATTTTAAAAATATCAATTGGGGATTTAGATTTACCATCAATTTTAATAGGAATCCCATCTTTGAAAGACAAAATAATTTTTTTAGATGTATTTTGAGTCTTTGACAAAGGTTTAACACTTTCAAACATTTTGTCAGGTGGTTCTTCCCATGGGTCTTCTAATATTCCACCCTCGTAACTAATGTGATAGATATTCCTATCACAACTGTATGGTTTGGACTTCGTTACAGGAATTGATATTCTGTTCTTTTTTGCATATGAAATACAATCCTCTCTTGATTTTAAATTCCAAATTCTCCATGGCGATATAATTTCTATTGAAGGATTTAATGCTTTGAATGCTAATTCAAATCTTACTTGGTCATTACCTTTACCGGTAGAACCATGAGATACAGCATATGCTTTTTCTTTTTTTGCAATTTCAATCTGTCTTTTTGCAATTAAAGGTCTAGCTATAGATGTTCCAAGCAAATAGCTACCTTCATATATTGCCGATGATTGAATCATCGGGAATACAAAGTCTTTTATAAATTCATTTCTTAAATCTTCTATATATACCTTAGAAGCTCCAACTTCTTTAGCTTTCTTTGCAGCTTTTTTTAGATCTTCTCCTTGTCCCAAATCTGCAATATACGCTATGATATCAGCATTATATTCTTCTTTTAACCAATGAAGTATTATTGAAGTATCGAGCCCTCCCGAATATGCAAGTATAATTTTTTTTCTTTTCATAATTTATTCTTTATCAGGGTTCCCGATTCCCTTATAGTCTAATAAATAGAAAGTTGCTTTAGTTTTTTCATATTTTTTTTCAAGAAATGTACCTATATATTCAAGCTTCTCAAGCTCGTTACCATTTTGTGCAGATGATCTTTTCTCTTCCGAAAAATTAACTTTAAATTTTAAGTCTTCTGGCATTCTTCTATCAGCAGTAGGCTGAGTAGTGAAAAGGAATTCTATGTCTTTTTCAATTTTAACACTGTCTGGCAAAGTAAAACCAACAACAATATTAACCGATTGAAATTCTATGACATAAACATTTAATTCTGAGGACATTTCACCCTCAGGTCCATCTGTGATTGTCATAGTATAAGAAGCAGCAGGCAATGAATCTACTTTGCCTTTAGACTCAGCTGATCCTAAAGGAAACAATCTATTGTAATCTTCTCCATCTATTAAACAACCTAGATTTAACATATAACACCTCTTTGAAATATTAATAATATCTAATTAAGTCTGATATTACTAATCTGATTAGCTGTTAAAGATTTGTCTCTTCTATAAGAGAAAAAATCATCATTACAGAATGTGCATTGGTTTATTATATCAACTTTGCTTATTCCTTTAGATTGCAAAAAGGAAAGATTTAATCTTGCAAGGTTTAAATAAAATCTATTATTTTTTTCAGAAAATACAAACTTATTTTGTCCAAATTTAATTTTAAATTTATTCCATAAATCAAAACTAACCTCATAACAACAAGATAAAATAGAAGGGCCAACACAAGCAACGATATCATTTGGATCTATTTTAAAGTTCTCTATTATCTTATCAATTGTTTTTGGGGTGATCTCATAATAACTTCCTCTCCATCCAGAGTGTATTGCCGAAATAAATGTAGCATCTAAATCTGTTATCAATATAGGAACACAATCTGCTGTTTTTACCCCTATACGAATCCCCTTTAAGTTTGTTATTATTGAATCAGCCTCTATTTTATCTATTGGTTCAGCTGGATTATTCAATATAAATACATTGTCCCCATGAGTTTGTTTAACAGTAAATATAGACTCATTAATGATTTTTGAAGATTTTGATCCAAAATTATATGAAATATTTTTAATATTAGAAAGTATATTTGATTCGTATTTATTCATAATTATCCTCTAAAAATTTTAAGGTAAGACTCATATCCTCAGGTAATTCAGATTCAAAAGAAATTTTTTTATTTTTAATTGGGTGATAAAACTCAATTTTATTTGCATGCAACATATGCCTATTGAAAAAACTCTTTATTTTTTTACTGTTATTAGTTGAATCTTTAGTGGAATATACCTTATCACCAATAATAGGGTGTCCAATAGATGCAAAATGAACTCGGATTTGATGAGTCCTTCCTGTTTTAGGATATGCTTCAATAAAGGAAAAATTATTATACTCTGATATTTTCTTCCAGCTGGTTATAGCCTCTTTTGGAGAAGAGGTATTTGATGAAATTTTCTTTCTATTTTTTTTATCTCGTCCGATATTGCTAGAAATAACTCCTTCAAAGTTTTTAATTTTTCCACTAATAATTGCCTGATATGTCTTTTTTATTTCTCGTCTTGCGAACTGATTAGATATGCTTATATGTGACTCATCATTTTTTGCAATAATCATCACTCCAGAAGTTTCTTTATCTAGTCTATGAACAATACCTGGTCTTAATTGGCCTCCAATGCCAGATAAGTCTTTACAATGGTATAAAAGAAAATTAACCAATGTTGGTTCTTTAACTCCTGCTCCATGATGTACAACTAGATTTGGTTTCTTCGAGATAACTATAATATTTTTATCTTCATATAATATATCTAAATCACCTTTAACGGGTATTACGTCAATTTTTTTTATTTCAGGTAATTCAATATATATTCGATCTTTTGTTTTCAACATATAAGAAGACTTTATTTGTTTATGGTTACATAATATATGTTTTTGGTTCAATAATTTAGATATATAAGATCTTGATAATTTAGTTTTTTCTTTTAAAAAAATATCAATTCTTTTGTTAGAATCTTTTTCTTTAATATCTATTATTTGCATATTTTAATAATTATTTTGCCTTGATTTGTATCAATACTAAAATATTAGTCATAATAATTATAATGAAATCTAAGAATGATAGCAGAATAGAATTAAGATTTGCATTAATTGGTCCTGGAACTATGTGGAATTTACTTTATGAAGGTATGGACCAGAGGGTTAATTTAAGATCTGTTTTTAAAGGAAAGGATGAGGAAAGCATAGAGGCATTAATAAAATTTGGTCAAATTTTAAAGAAAAAGAATGAATATGATATTAATATTAAAGATGATGGAATTGAAATAAATAACATTATTGGAATCAATGATTTTGAAAATGGTGAAAAATGGACCAACTTAATGGGTAAGTTGAAAGATGAAATTGTTAAGATGATATAATTTCACCAGCTAATATTTCTTTAATCCCTGAATCAATCTCGAGAACAAGAGATCCATCTTTTTTTATATCTTTGGCTATACCTTCAACGAGCTTATTACCCAGAGATACTTGAATTTTTTTATCCATATCATGCCAATGATCTTTATAATAATTAATTAATGCATCAAACTGCCGACTTTTTAAATCAGTGTAAGTAATTACAAGTTGGTTTAAAAGATCTTTAATAAAATTTCTAATATCTATCTTCTCTCCAATTTCCATCATCATACTTGTCGGTGAAATTTTATAATCGATCCTATTATCTGAAACAAAATCAGCCTCACTATTATTAATATTTATTCCTAATCCAACAATTATAAAATTTTTATTGTTTGGCAAATAATCAAGTTCACATAAAATTCCCGAGATCTTCCTAGAGTTAACTAAAATATCATTTGGCCATTTAATTTTAGATTTGATACCCCACTTGTCCAACGTTTTATTAACTGCAATGGACGTTGCTATGGGTATTAAAGATGATTGTTTGTGGTCAATATATTCTAAAACCATAGACATAGCTAGGCTATCATCTCTTTTAGAGAACCAAGTTCTATTATTTCTTCCTTTTCCAAACCTTTGATTTGACGAGTAAATACAAATTCCATGCTCTTTTTCAGTTAGATTTTTTGCAAAAGTATTAGTTGAATCAACTTCAGAAAGATAAATAAAATGTTTAAAAAAGCTTTGAATTTGACTATTTTCTTTAATTAATTTATCAAAATATTCCTTCAATTAAACACCTAGCCTATTAACATCTCTATAGTTTCTTATTATTAAAGCTAAAATTGAAAAACCAAAAGAAGAACAAATTAATGAAGATCCACCATAACTAAAAAGAATCATGGGTATTCCAATCACTGGAAAAAGTCCTAAAGTCATAAATATATTTACTATGAAATGAAAAAAGAAATAGGAACTAATTCCAAAAATCACTACTTTAAGAAATGGATCATTTATATCATTTAAAAAACTCAAAGGATAAATTATTAAGAAAAAATATAATGCAATTAAGACTAGAGATCCAACAAAACCCATCTGTTCAGCCCACACAGAGAATGCAAAATCTGTATGATTCTCTGGTAAAAAACCAAACTTGGCTTGGGAACTTTCTCCAAGACCTTTTCCTAGAAACTGTCCAGATCCAATAGATATTTTTGATTGAATTGCATTATATCCAATGCCTCTTGGATCATTTTCGGGATTTATAAAATTGATTATCCTTTGCTTTTGATAGGGCTCAAGGTAATTATTCCATATAGGCAATGCAAAGACTGCGGCTAAAATAATCAAAGATATTATGAACTTCTTATTAAAAGAAAATCCTATTATGACTGACATTGATATAAGTAAAAGCATAAAGGCTGAGCCAAAGTCAGGTTGCAAAAGTATTAAAACAAATGGTATCAGAAATAAACTGAAACCAATCACATATTTAACTAAAACAGAGGCTGAATAAGAACCTAATTCAGAATATAATTTTGCAATTAAAAATACATAAGAAATCTTAATTAGCTCTGTTGGCTGTATAGTGAACCCTGCGATCTTAATCCAGCTTTTTGCTCCAGATATTTCTTTTCCTATAAATAAAACTAAAACTAATAAAATAATTGATATTAAATACATCAAAGTAGAGATATTTTTTAAGCTTTTTAATCTAATATTTCTGACGAAAAAAGTTATAAATATTGATAATATTAACCAAACAAATTGCTTTATTGAATAAATACTTATGATTGATTGATCATCAATTTGAATCAGGTTTATACATCCAAAAAGAATAATTAAATATCCAACAAATAAAATTTTATTATGTGGTTTTTCAATGAAGCTAAGGCTTATCATGAGGGATATCCATATATTTATTTTTATAAAATGAAATTATTTCTTTTATTATAGGACCACCGGCTCTCCCGCCTGAATCTCCATGTTCAGCAAAAACTGTGATAGCAATTTTAGGTTTTTCAAAAGGATAATAAGCTGTGAACCAACCATGGTTCTTAAACTTCCCGTATCCATACTTTGAAGAGTCTTTTGAAATAACCTGCGCAGTTCCTGTTTTGCCAGCTACCTTACCATCCATCCTTGCATGAAATCCAGTTCCATTATTATCATTTACTACTCCTAGTAATCCTATTTTAATTTCTTTAATATTTTTATCTTTAAAATTAATTATTTTGGTAGTTTCAATCTTTTCATCTTTATAAAGTCTAAACTTAGTAAAATATCCATCTGATGCAATAATAGATATCATTTTATGTGCTTGAATAACATTTAGTGTTAGATAGCCTTGACCTATTGCTACATTTGCCATATCACCATTGTAAAATTTTCCTTTTAAATATTTATTAATAAAAGTTTCATCAGGTATTGTTCCTAATTTTTGCTTATAAGGTAAATATGCATGTAATTCTCCAATTCCAAATTTAGATAGCCATTGTGAATATTTATCTATCCCTAATCTCATACCCAGATTATAAAAGAACACATCACAAGACGTTACAAGGGCTTTCGATACATCCACATTTCCATGTCCTCCTTTTAACCAACATCTAAAATTTCTGTTTCCGATTTTCATATAGCCTGGGCAATAAACGGTAGAATCTGTAGTAATTTTACCTTCCTCTAGTCCTGCTGCAGCTGTAATAATTTTTATTATTGAACCTGGTGGATTGCTTACTAAAAAAGCCCTATTCAGAAACGGTTTATTAGAAGAAGTCTTAAGTCTTTTCCAATCATTATTAGATAATGGCTTAGAAAATAAATTTGGATCAAATCCAGGCTTGCTAACTATTGACAAGACTTCACCATTATCAATATTAGTAACAAGAACTGCACCATTTAATTCTTTCATAGATTCATAAATAATTTTTTGCAATTCAATATCAATGGTTGTATGTATATCTTTACCTTTTTCAATCTCACTAAAGGTATAATTTGTATTTTTAAAATTTATTTCATTCCCTTTGCTATCAACAATAAAATACTCGGCACCAACAATTCCGGTTAACTGATCATCAAGATCTTTTTCAATTCCATTAGCACCCTTTCGGTTCGAAAACAAAAATCCGTACATTGAATCTTTTTTGTCATTTGAAGTAAGGTGCCCAACTAAATGAGATCCTACTTCTTTATATGGATAAACTCTCAAATAATCATTAATCATCTCCAATTTTTCATTAGATGATAATTTGGTATCAATTATAAAAATCTCCTCGATGGATAAATCTTTTTTTAATAAAATTCTTTTTGTTTGGAAATTACTTTTTAGTTGAGATTCTAATGATTTTTTTTCCTTCACACTTAAAAAAATTTCATTATCATATAAATCTTTAAGCAAATCTAAGTAATTGTCCTCTGAAATATTCTTAGCAAATAAATTAACCATTGGTCTGCTATAAGAAATTCTAATTCCGTTCCTATCATAAATTGTTCCTCTAGGGGAAGGAATTATTGCTTCTCTTAAAAAATTATTTCTAGATAATAATTCATATCTGTTACCATCAATAATTTGAAGGTGAAAAAGTTTAAATAATGCAATAATAAAAAAAACTGCAACGATTAAAATTGATATGTTTGATCGTATTGATTTGGCCATCTAATATATTTTACAATAATCAAAATTATAGATAAAACTATAATATTATAAATAATGCTAACTGGCATATAAATTAAGTATAGGGCGGAATCTAAGGAGCTTAAGACAAATATCAATATAATTGATATTAAATAATAGGTGAAAACTAGAAAACCTATTAAATATATTTCATTAAGATAATTCTTCCATATATAATTAATTGATAAATATCTACCAATTACAAAAACTAATATTTTTATAAAAAAATCAACAATAGAGATATCACTACCAAAAAGATTCATAATAACCAGCGATAAAAATAGAAGAATATCAAAAAATTTATTGGAACTCAGTATAGAAATAAAAATCACAGATACAAGACTAGGATCTAAATATGGTTGAAAATCAACAATAAAAGTATCATCTAATAAAACAAATAAAGGCCAAGTTAATATAAAATAATAAAAATTATTGTGAATCATTGGTATCTATATAAACTCCTACATAGTCAAAATTATATGCAAATACATCGGATTCTAAATATATTTTAAAAAATCCTTTTTCTTTTTTAATACTTTTGACTTCTGCAATAGGTTTAAAGAAAACTGGACTAGTCTTAGATAAAGATAAATATATTTTGTCACCTGGTAATATTTGAACTGAATCTTGGATATATTGAACATAAGAGGTAAAGCCATCTCCTTTTAAAATTCCTTTATATCTTTCCTTGCCAACTTCAACAATAAGTGCAAAATCCTTATTTTTTATTGAATATATTTCGGAATATTGATCAGTAACATTACCGATCTTACCGAGAAATTTATCTTCTGTAAAAACAAGCTGATCTTTTTTTAGGCCTTCTTTATTACCTAAAGGGATTAAAAAAACATTATTGAGAAACGATGGATACTTCAATATAACTTTTGAAAATAAAATTTTAGAGTTAGGATTATCATTTTTAATATTGAGTAATTTTTTTAATCTATCATTCTCGTCTAAGAGGGATGAATAAAAATCATTTTTATCTATATTTTCTATATTTGCAGTGGCGTGGGATTGGTAAAATGTTGATATAAAAGTTTTTGATTTAATCGAAAGAATAGAATTAACATTTAGCCAAAAAAAAATAAAAAGAAAAAGAAAAAAGATTAAAAAAAAGTAGAATTTTTTTTTAATCCTAAGTAAAAACATATTAGATTGATATCTTTCTTAAAGTATTAATTTCTTCCAGAGCTTTTCCACATCCTTTTACAACACAAAGTAGCGGCTCCTCGCCAACAGTAACCTTAAGCCTAGTAGCAGATGAGATTCTATCTGCAAGTCCACCAAGTAATGCGCCACCTCCAGCTAGGACAATACCATCAACAATTATATCTCCTGCCAACTCAGGAGGAGTAGCGTCTAATGTCTCCCTGACCGCTGTTATTATTTCTTGGACTGAAAGATCCAAAGCTTTTTTTGTATCTAAAGAACTTAAATCTATTGAAGTAGGCAGCCCAGAATCTAAACTTCTTCCTCTAATTTGCATTTGAAGTGACTCGCTAGGCGACTCCGTTACATCTGCAATAGTTTTTTTAACAGTCTCGGCCATATTCTCTCCAATTAAAATATTATAGGTTTTTTTAACGTAATCTATGATGGCATTATTCATTGAATCACCTGCAGTTTTAATCGATTTACTTATAACAAGTCCTCCTAAAGATATGACTGAAATGCCAGTAGTACCTCCACCAATATCAATAATCATTCCACCTCTGGAACTTAAGACGCTATCCATCTCGGCACCAAGAGCTGCCGCCATTGTTTCTTCAATAAGATAAACCTCTCTTGCTCCAGCAGATTCGGCAGCCTCTACTACAGCCCTTTTCTCTACAGGGGTGATACCAATCGGGACTGATACAACAACTCTAGGTCTAACTAAAAAATTATTCCTGTGATATTTTGAAATGAAATATTCGAGCATTTTTTGAGTAACTTCAAAATCAGCTATAACACCTTCTTTTAATGGCCTTATTGCTTCTATAGATCCTGGAGTCTTACCAATCATCAGTTTTGCTTCATCGCCCACTGCAAGAATATTAATATCTCCAAGCCTATCTCTTTGAACCGCAACAACCGATGGCTCATTAGCGACTATACCTTTATCTTTTATGTATACAACTACATTTGCAGTTCCTAAATCTAAACCAATATCAATCGAGAAATAATTTGCAATCTTATCCCAGATAGTATAATTTTGAACTTTATTTGTGACCATTATGAACAAATAGTAACAAAAAAAATAGGAATTTCATAATAAATAAATTATTTAAATGCTTTAGTTATTGTTATTGATATTATTTTATCACCACCACCTAGTAGATCTTCAAGATCAATTCCTAAATATTTTTTCTCTGCTCTAGCCCTTAACATTTTTAATTTAATGATTTTTTCTTTATTTGAAGTATTTTCTAGTTTTATATAAACCTCACTTATATCTTCATCCAATAAATTCATGAGTCTAAAAAAGCCTATATTTGAAGAAATATCATAATCTAAAATAATTATTGATTCTGTAATTTCTGAAGCTGTCATCTCTTGTTTTATGACCTTTCTAGTTACATCTTTAATAGTCTTGGGAGATTCTCTATCAGTTTTTACATTATTTAGCTTCTTTGCTTTTAAATTAATCTTAGGTTCTGCTGATTTAATTGCTATTTGAATATTTGAAAAATCAAAATCCATTATTCCAGCATTAACACTAATTTTGGTTTTCTTAGTAGCTTCAATAGTAGGATTATGTTTAAATCGCCTTTTATTAACAGTGTTACCTCTTTGATTTAAAAAATATATTTCGAAAATAATATCACTGTAATCGAATAAGCTATCATTAAATAAATCTAAAATTATTATTCCTTGGGTATTTCTTGCTTTTGATTTCCAATTAAAATCTAAGATTCTTAAATCATCACTAGCAATAGGGATTTCGTCATATTTCGAATCGATATCTTGGTAGATATCTTCAATTTTAATATTTTTCATCTTTCCACCAGAACTCATATAAGTTTTTGGCGATATAATATTTGCATCCATTAAAGTAATAGATATAGATGTTGCATTTGAAGAATTTGAAACACCTATAGTCAAAGGCGCTAAAGAAATAGTTTCACCTGGAGAAATTGGTTGATTGTTAGAAATTAATTCTTCTGATATCAAGTTATTATTTTGATCAAATACTGAAACCAATAATCTGATGTCTCCATAAAAGCTTCTGGAAATATTTTTATACGATAATTTTTGAAAACTTATTGTCTTAGATGCTGATGAATCAATAATATATTCAACATCTTGAATTATTATATTTTTGGCGGGATCAAATTCGGCTGATGAGGAGAAGTCAATTTTAGCATTCTTTATAGCAACTTCTGTTCTTATAGGAGTAAAAGGTAGTAGTATATTTCCAGTAACATTCTCATATTTTTTAGACTCAGATTTTTTTATTGAATCATTGATTATGATTGGAAATTTATATAATACGTCCCTATCATTATAAATTTGAATTTCTAATTCAATATCCTTAAATGAAATATCAGAGTTATTTTTGATTTCTATTAATTTAAATATCGGCTGCGTACTTTGCAGGCTGGTTTTCCATTCAAAATCACTGACTTTAAGATTAGATATGTTTTTTCTGTATAAATCTTCAATTTCATTAGAATATGCATAATTATAAAAACACATAAGAAATAATGTGCACAATAGGCAATTAGATAATTTGGCTGAAATTTGATTGAAAGAGTTCATATTGTTTTTTTAAACAATAATATCTGATAAAATAAATGATGTAAGTAGGGGAAGATTATAATGCCAAGATATATATTATTATCCACATTAACAACAGAGGGAAGAAAAACAGTCAAACAGAATCCAAATCGAATAAAAGAAGTCGATGCTGAGATTGAAAAAATGGGTATTAAAGTTTTGAAACAATATGCAACATTGGGGCCTTTTGATTTTATTAATATAGTTGAAGCGCCTGATAACGATGCAATCAGCAAGCTATCAATTGAGCTTACATCTAGGGGCACGATTCAAATCAAAACCTTGCCCGCAATTGATATTGATTCTTTTGTTGAGTGCTTAAAACAAGATGATTAAAATACTTAAAAGACTTCTTCAAAATGTCAAAGATCAATCTCAGAACGTACCTGGATTCAAAGCTAGTAAAATATTAAAGGTCTATATATATATTGGTGTTATTTCAATTTTTTTACCTTTAATTTATTTTTTATTTATTTTCTTTTATAACAGTTCAATAAAATGATTAACTTTAATTTTGATATAAACGATAAAAGAATTTTAATAGTTGGTTCTGGTAGCGTGGCAAAAAGAAGATTAAAAAAAATTATAGAGCCACCAAATAATCCTTATATCAAGATTATTTCTCTTGAGTTTGATAATAGTTTCAAAATGCTTATGTCAAAAAAGAAAAATATTTATAAAGTAGAAAGGCCTTATAGAAAAGGTGATTTAAATAAGTTTGATATTGTTTTAGCATGCACAAATGACAAAGAATTAAATGAAAGAATTTCGAAAGAAGCTATAGCAAAAAAAATTCTAGTAAATAATGCCTCGTGTAGATCTCAAAGTAATATATATTTTACTTCAAATATTAAAATTAATAATATACTGCGTATTGATTTAAGCACTAATGGCAAAAGTCCTTTTATATCAAAAACCATGCGTATAATATTCGAAAGAATTTTAAAAAAATCTCTTAGAAGACTTCTAAACTCTATCACTGATAAAGGTAAAATAAATCTCAAAAAAGAGAAAAAAATAAAAGTTAAATTAAATAATTCTGATATAATTAAAAAAATATTATTAAAAAGTAATAAACTTTTTGATGAACTTTTTTAGTTCTGGTCACATTATGAGTGTAGTAGAAACGAGTAAATTCTATAAAGGTTTAAAAATAATTTATGAAGATGATTTATGGGAAATTATAGAATTTCAACATAGAGTAATGCAACAAAGAGCTCCTGTTGTAAAGACAAAGCTTAAAAATATTTTTACGGGTCTAGTTCAGGAAAAAAGTTTCCGAAGTGGTGATACTTTCAGTCTGCCTGATTTAACAAAAAAAGATTCCCAAATTTTATTTACGGATGAAGATTCAATTACATTTATGGATCTAGAATCTTTTGAACAATATCAGCTTAATATTGAAAACTTGGGTGATAAGAAAAATTTTATTAAAGAAGAACAAAATGTTCTACTACTCCATTATAATGGTTCTCCAATAGATTTGGAATTACCAACACATGTGGAACTTCAAATTTCAGAAACTGAGCCGGGCTTAAAAGGTGACAGCGTAACTGGGGGTAATAAGCCAGCAAAACTTGAAACTGGTGCAGAAATTTCAGTTCCTTTGTTCATAAATATTGGTGATTTTGTAAAAGTTGATACCAGAGATGGTAAATACTTAGAAAGAACAAAAAAAGCTTAAACGGTACTCATTAATAGCTTAAAAAGAACAATATACTTCTGGTTGCTAATTGGTAGCATTTTTCCACTATTGTTAATCTTCATACCTATGTCTACCATTGACTGTATATCCTCGGATTTAAAATCACTAATCTTCTTGGTTTTAAGTGTTTTGGCTCTATTAAAATTTTCTATCCACTTTTTGCTATCTGTGAATCTATATTCTTTAGTAAGATTAGAGTAATAAAATATGTACGAATCTTGATATATGAATGTATCTATCAAACTATTAGCCTTTTTACTCTCAATTAATCTATATATAAGCACGCTATAAATTTACTTTAATAATTTAATATTTTACAATCTTTATGTGAGTAACTTTAAAATATTTTCCGGATCATCCAATTTACCATTAGCTAAATTAATTTGTAAAAAATTAAAAGTTAATTTAGGAAAGCTTGAAATTAATAGGTTTAGCGATGGAGAGATTTTTGTTGAAGTAAATGAAAGCGTTCGAGGTTCAGACTGCTTTGTAATCCAGTCAACTAATAACCCGGTAAATGAGAGTTTGCTTGAGCTATTTATAATAGTTGATGCACTCAGACGTGCGGCAGCCAGAAAAGTTTATGCTGTCATACCATATTTTGGGTATTCTAGGCAAGATAGAAAAGTAAGTGATAGATCACCAATAACTTCTAAGCTGATATGTGATTTGTTAGTTAAATCAGGTATTGAAGAAGTAATCTTAATGGATATCCACTCCGGACAAATTCAAGGTTTTTTTGATATTCCTGTAGATCATCTTTATGCATCACCTATAGCAAGGAAATATTTTACAAAAAAATATAAAAAAGACTTAATAATTGCATCTCCCGATGTTGGTGGAATGGAAAGAGCTAGAACTTTTGCTAAAAAGTTCGGTGACTTAGATATAGCAATGACTGATAAAAGACGACCAAAACCAAATGTAGCAAAAATAACTAATGTTATCGGAAATGTTGAAAATAAACACGTTCTGTTAATTGACGATATGATTGATACGGGTGGGACCGCCACTAAATCTGCGGAAGCTCTAATGAAAGCTGGGGCAAAGTCCATTTCTATGTTTTGTAGTCATGGTGTTTTATCTGGAAACGCCGTAGAAAATATTGTTAACTCATGTATTGATGAACTAGTAATTACTGATACAATAAATAACCAAAGTAAATTAAAGAAAATAAAGAAAGTTAGGGTTTTGACAGTTTCTGATTTAATTGCAAAAGCAATTAGGAGAATAATTGATAAAAAATCTATTAGTGATTTATTTTCATAGGAGTAAGAAATGATTACTGTTGAATTAGAAGTTCAAAATCGTGAGTTTCTAGGGAAGCAAGCAAATAAGAAGTATAGGAAAGAAGGACTTGTTCCTGCTGTAATTTATGGCAAAAATAAAGATAATCTAAATATATTGGTTGATCCACTCAAATTAAAAAAACTTCTCAAAAATGAAGCTGGTGAAAATACAATTATTGAAATGAAATTAGACAATACTGACTTAAAAAGAAATGTTCTATTAAAAGATGCACATTTAGATACTTTAACGAGTGAACCACTGCATCTAGATTTCTATGAAATCACTGAGGGCGAAGAAGTAAAAGTTTCTGCTCCCCTATCTTTTATTGGAAGACCAGAAGGTGTTAAAAGTGGCGGAGTTATTCAAACACTAAGTAATGAAATTCAAATCAAATGTCTACCAAATTTAATTCCTAATAATATTGAAATTGATATCACAAGCCTCAACATTGGAGATACTTTAAGGGTCAAAAATATTGAAAATATGGATAATATAGAAATCTTGTCTAATCCTGAGAGTACTCTCATCAGTATTTTAGCTCCAAGGCTGGTTGTAGAAAGTACAGCAACCGAAGAGGATGGAAGTGGTGAAGAAAATTCCGAAGAAGCTCAGGCTACTGAAGAAAAAAAGGATGCAGAATCTTAAAAGTTTAATGTTTTAATGTGAAAAACTTTCTTTTAGTAGGACTTGGAAATCCAGGTAAAAAATATTCTAATAATAGACATAACATTGGCTTTCAACTGATTGATTATTATCTAAATGATCTAAACATATTGGGTTTCAAATCTAAATTTGAATCACAGTATTTATCTTTTGAGCATATGAACAATAAGATTCATATTTTAAAACCCGAAACTTATATGAATGAAAGTGGTAAGGCAGTCAAAGAATGTAGTAATTTTTATAAAATTCCAATATCAAACATAATATCAATTTATGATGAAATGGATTTACAAGTAGGGGAAATGAAAATAAAGCATGGTGGGGGCTCTGCTGGTCACAATGGAATTAAATCATTAATAAATAATTTATCTTCAGAGGATTTCATCAGAGTTAGAATTGGTATTGGAAAGCCTATAAATAAAAATTTAGTAAATAAACATGTTTTGTCCGACTTTACACCCGATGAGCTTAAATCATTAGATGCAATCAAGAATAATATTTCGTCGGTTATAGAAGATTTAATAATTAATGGTTTATCATTTGCAATGAATAAATTTAACAGTAAAATTCAATAAATATTATCTCTAAAAATTCAAGGAGGAAATCATGGAATTATCAAGTAAGTTTGTTACTTATGGTGGACTTATACTAGCACTGCTAGGGTTAATTTATGCACAAGTAACATACTGGAATATAAGATCATTACCGAGAGGTAATGATACTCAAAGAAAACTAGGTGTCACAATTTATAACGGCGCTATGTCTTTCATAAAACAAGAATATCGATATATTGTTATATTTGTCGTAATAGTAGGAGCATTGCTCTTTTACTTCTTAGGTATGCAAACAGCAATATGTTACTTTGCTGGTGCAGCCTTATCTATGACTTGTGGATGGGCAGGAATGACATCTGCATGTATAGCCAATTCAAGGACAGCAGAAGCTGCGAACACTTCGGGTCAAGGCTCAGCTCTTTCAACCGCATTCAAAGGTGGAAGTGTTATGGGTTTTTCAGTAGCGAGTTTAGGAATATTAGGGGTTAGTGGAGCTTTTGCTATATATTTTGCATTAAACGCTGTTAGCGATATTAGCTTAGCGAGCTTTGCTACCGACATCGGTGGTTTTGCAATGGGTGCTAGCTCTGTTGCTCTTTTTGCTAGAGTTGGTGGTGGAATTTATACTAAAGCTGCTGACGTTGGAGCTGATCTAGTTGGTAAAGTTGAGGCTGGGATACCTGAGGATGATCCAAGAAATCCTGCGACTATTGCTGATAATGTTGGAGACAATGTTGGAGACGTTGCGGGAATGGGAGCAGATTTGTTCGAATCCTACGTTGGAAGCGTTATTGCAACAATTGTAATTGCATCTGGTATGGGAATGGCTACAAACCAAACTCTTGCTATGTATGCATTTCCTATTATTTTAATAATTGTTGGAACAATAGCTTCATTTATAGGAACTAAAGTAGTAGATATTTTAAAAGACTCTGAACCTTCTGGCGTTCTAAGAAAAGCCTCCCTAACTGCAGGAATACTTTTCCTTGCTTTTGGATATTTTTCAATAAACGCAGTTGGTGAAAGTGTTGGTATTTCATCTTCTATGCTATTTAATATTTTTGTATGTTCAATTATCGGTCTTTTCTCTGGCTCAATAATTGGTGGAATAACTGAATATTATACATCTGGAAAACCAGTTTCCGATATTGCGGATGCTTCCGAGAAAGGCGGAGTCGCAACAAATATAATTAGTGGCTTATCCGTAGGAATGTTAAGTACAGCTCTTCCAATTCTTGTAATTGTTATAGCAATTTTTGCATCATTTAATTTTGCAGGTTTATATGGAATAGGTATCGCGGCTGTAAGTATGCTTGCCACAATTGGTATCACAATGTCTGTTGATGCATATGGTCCAATAGCTGATAATGCCGGTGGAATTGCTGAAATGGCTGGATTAGATCCTAAGGTTAGAGTAATTACTGACAAACTTGACAGTTTAGGCAATACTACTGCTGCAATTGGTAAAGGTTTTGCTATTGGTTCAGCAGCTTTAACATCTTTGACACTTTTTGTTGCTTTTGCTGCGGCAGCCCAAATTAGTTCGGTTAATTTGCTGGATTATAAAGTTGTCTGCGGGCTACTGCTCGGGGGAATGGTTCCATATTTATTTGGTGCATTAACTATGGGTGCTGTCGGTAGATCAGCTGAAAAGATGGTTCAAGAGGTAAGAAGGCAATTTAAGGAAATAGCTGGAATCATGGAAGGAAAAGCTGAGCCAGATTATGCATCCTGTATTAAAATTAGTACTGATGCATCTTTAAAAGAAATGGTCTTGCCTGGTATTCTTGCAGTTGTTTGTCCTATAGTTGTTGGATTTGC
>MDTA01103472.1_pt1 | contig 148650 bp, 134 predicted proteins | sample 811151 | NCBI WGS metagenome assembly MDTA01 (sample SAMN05326648, study PRJNA326480) | marine metagenome | isolation source: seawater | place: Indian Ocean: South | collected 2010 | reverse complement strand
TCACACTCATTCCATGGCATCTGGAGATCTCCTCCAAATACCGAAATGTGTAACCTATGTGCCCGGAATCAGCTGTAACCTATGTGCCGGGAACCACAAGGGTCCTTTCCGGGCACATCGTTTACAGTTTGTACCGAAGACATGGTTTACAGTTTCGGTACCAAGGGGTTGGGCTCAGGCTCAACCCCAACTCCAACCCCAACCCTTCCCACCTCTTCATCAAAGTAATCTAGAGCATAGTTCAGGAAGCTGACGAGCCAGATCTTGTCATCGACCTCGCGCATGTCCGCGGCTTGATAGGCAGATAGGGTAGTTGGGGTGGGCCAGCCCGCGCCTTGGGCGTACGCTACGCGGCGCCAAATCCCGTCTCACCTTCGGGAGAAGACGCCATTGACGTATGTACGCCAATGGCGTATGCTCCCTAGATGATTTTTATAGAGACGCCGGTCTTTGAACAGCAGATAAACGATCTGCTGAATCATGATGAGTATCTGGCGTTTCAGAAGATGCTGGCCGTTAACCCTACTGCGGGGGACTTGATCAAAGGATCCGGCGGCTTGCGGAAGGTTCGCTGGTCGCTCAAGGACGCTGGAAAACGCGGTGGCATACGCGTGATTTACTACCATGTGACTGCCGCTTTCCAGATTCGGTTGCTATTGGCCTACAAAAAAGGCGTGCAAGATGACCTAACGCCGGCGCAGCTCAGGGTGCTTCGTCGTATTGTCGAGTCGTGGGAGGAATAACGATGGAAGACACACTTTTTCGCAAACTTGTAGTCAGCGCTGAGCAGATGGGCGAAATCGCTCGCGGCGAAAGGGCCCCAGCCCGAGAAACCACAATCGATGCAGTACAGGTAAAGGAGATTCGGAAGTTGACCGGATTGTCACAAGCGAAGTTCGCTCAACTCGTGGACGTCAAGCTCGGCACCCTACGGAACTGGGAGCAGGGACGTCGCGAGCCGACGGGACCAGCCCAGGCTCTGATGCGGGTTATTCGACATGACCCGCAGGCGGTCTTGAAGGCGTTGAACGCCGGATAGTGGCATCTGCCGGTACGTTGTTCCGACAAAAGCACCGACCCATTTTCCCCCAACCACCCTTGTCAACCGACCGCTCCTTCCAGGAGCACGGCGGTGGAAGGTTTGATTCCCTCCGTGCGCGCAATCGCCCGACAACCCCGACCTGTATCACGCCCGGCAGTTGTTGGCCCCGGAAAGGCGGCACAGACCGTGACCCAGGCTGGCCTTGGTCTTGCAGCTGAACTCTCCGGCCAACTTGCACAGGCCGTAGCCCAGCGATCCATCGACCTTGCATAGCTGTTCTCCGGCGACCTTGCACAGCCCGTAGCCGACCGTGCCCTTTTCATCGCACAGCTGCTCACCGGCTGCCATGCACAACCCGTAGCCGCCCTTGAGGCCCGGTTTCGCATCCAGTGCTATCAGGGTTCCGAGGGCGCTGAGGGACAGGTCGCCGTCGCGTAACTCCTCGACCAGTGCCAGTGGGTCGGCGCGCGCCGTGGCGGCGGCGAAGAGGGTGCTGAGGGCGAAGCTCACGACAAGGACCTGACGTGCCAGCATGGAAATCACTCCTGCGTTCAAAGCTGAATAAGAAATGAGGTCATGGCACTCATTGTAGACGGCAGCCGGCAAAGGGCGATTCTCTTGCGGCAGTCACGGCAGTGCATGCTTCCGTAGCCGTGCACGCGGCTATCGATGTGGTTGCCTCGGCTATGACCATGGAGCTACGATCAGGAGCCTGCGGGCAGTGCGTGCTGCCTTTGCGCACCTGGCCTGGGAGACCACCGTGGACGGTTGGAGCTTCGATCTCTGTGAGCGAGTAACACTTCGAAGCACACCCGGAGTCCCGGGCGGGGTGGCGTCGTGCGAGGCATCACGATGAGGTACCTGCAGGCACTCGGTAACGCAGCGGTGTTTCAGAGCCTGCGTAACACGGCACTGACCGTGACCGGTGCGCTCTGCACTGTGGGCGGCCTGGTGGCCGACGTACTCCAGCCGATAGCCCCTTTTGCCGGCTACCTGTTCTACCTGTCGCTCGCGGCCCTGATCGTCCTGTTCATCGTCTACCGGCGGGGGAAGGAGGACCTGCTGGGTGCTGTCGCTTTCGCGGCTGTCGCGTCGGCGGTGTTCGGGCTGATCGTACTCCTGCAGTCTTCCGAGGATTCCCGGGAGGTCGGCATCGTCGCCACCGCGGTGCCCGCGGTGGCGGGTCTGCAGGAGCGGCTCGGTATCATCGACGCCAGGCTGGACAGCATTTCCGCCGACACGCAGAGCCTGAAGGAGAGCGCCCGGCGGCTCGAATCGAATTCGGAGCAGGTGCTGCGCACGCTCGAGGAGATGCGCGAGCGCTTTGCCGGTGATGGCCTGGTGGCCGACCCGAGTTCGCCGGAAGAGTTCTACCGCAACGCGCGGCTGCAGGAACTCGCGGGCAACTACAGCGCAGCACGGCAGTCCTACCTGGCCTACTTCAACTTCGAGCTGCCGCTGCTGGACCCGCACCTGCGTTTCGTCGACTTCCTCAAGGTGCAGGAGGGAACCGCCGGGGCGCGGGAGACCTATGCCATGGTCATGGCCGGTCGCGAGGAAGGCATTCCCGCCTACGTGCGCCTGCTGCTGCTGCCGCCGGCGCAGCGCCTGGCCGGCCTCGAGCAGTACGCGCAGGCGCACCCCGAATTCGCGCCGGTCTACTACCACCTGAGCCTCGAGTACTCGGCGCTGCGCCTCGGCACGCAGTCCCTCGCCGACATGCGGGCCGAGCGCGAGCAACTGCAGGCGTTCCTCGCAGCCGACGAGGCCGGGGGGCTGTTGCGCCACCTAATCGACCAGTCCCTGGCGCGGCAGTGGCGCGAGGACGCCGCAGCCCGCCTCGCGGCGCTGGAGGCCAGACAGCCGCTGCTGGATAACCCGGTCTCGGTGAGCTGGATGGTCAACAACGCCGGTTACACGGGAACCATCACCATCGCCGAACCGGCCCGGGAAGTGCTCTGGAGCACGCGTGACAGCGAGCCGACAAGTACCGGCGAGAGCGGTAGAACCGATCCGCGCACGGGCCAGCCCGCACCGAAGCTGTTCTTCAGCCTGCCGCGGAACCAGCGCGACACGACGGTGGAAATAAGCTACCGCGATGTGCGCGGTGAGCTGCGCGGTCCCTTCACCTTTCCGTTTGAGGGCAAGCGGGAGAGCGCCGACGCAAACCGCCGCATCCTCGAGTCGACCGCCAACAGCTGGGTGAGCTTCCGCGACTACGACGGTCAGCGACTCCTGTATTTCTCGCACCTGATGACCTATCGCGGAAGCATCAAGACCATCCGCTACGGGCTCAACAGCGAGGTTCCGAACAAGTCCTATCGCTTTCCGCCCTGGCGCAAGGCGGGGCTCGCGCCGATCGACGCCAATACGCCGCTCTACATCAAGGTGCCAAAGAGCACCCGCTACGTGACGGTACAGCTCACCTACAAAGACGGTGAGCAATCCGCGGTGCAGCGTTTCGATCGATGACCGGGCGGGAGGACGACAGGACCCTGAAAGGCTGGGTGCGCAGAACCCTGCTCACCGACGAGACACGCGTGGGCGAGGCGATCCAGCTGTTCATACAGGCACTGATCGTGCTGTCGGTCGTCGGCTTCACCCTCGAAACCCTGCCTACCCTCGATGAGGACTGGCACCGGGTACTGCGGCAGTTCGAGGTTTTCGCGATCGCCGTGTTCACCGTCGAGTACCTGCTGCGGCTCTGGGCCGCCGAGAGCCGGCTGCGCTTCGCGACCAGTTTCTACGGCATTATCGACCTGCTGGTGATCCTGCCGTTCTACCTGCAGCTGGGGCTGGACCTTCGCTCCCTGCGCGTGTTCTGGCTGTTCCGTATCTTCCGCCTGTTCAAGCTTGCGCGCTACGGTGATGCGGCACGGCGCATGGCCGCGGCCTTCCGGCTGGTGCGGGTGGACCTGGCGGTGTTCGGCGTCGGCGCAGTCTTCGTGCTGTACCTGGCGGCCGTCGGTATCTACTACTTCGAGCGCGAGGCGCAGCCGGAAGCCTTCGCATCGGTCATCCATTCGTTCTGGTGGGCCCTGGCGACACTCACCACGGTCGGGTACGGGGATGTCTACCCGATCACCCTCGGCGGGCGCCTGTTCACGTTCTTCATCCTGATGGTGGGGCTCGGGGTCTTCGCGGTGCCCACCGGGCTGATCACCATGGCAATGGTGAATACTCGCAGGGCCGACCTGGGTGATCCCGCGGCGTCAGCACCGGCAGAAGCTGACCGGGAAGAAAAGTGACTTCGGTTCTTGCTGCCGGGTGCCGCTCCTGTTGAAGGGTGGATTCAACCGGCCGCTTCCAGCAGCAGTTCGTCCCCCCGCCTGCGCACGTAGTCGAGGTGGTGGAGGAGCGTGTACGCCTGCTTGCGGTAGCTGTTGGGGAGGTTCGCCCGCAGCAGCTTTCGCTCAATGCCATCCAGCTCTTCGCGCAGCGCGCGCAGTTGCGCCTGGCCGAGGGCTGACCCTTCGTTGACCAGTTGCGCGTCGATTTCGTGGACCCGCGCATAGTGGCGGTAGACGCGGCGGTTGAGGATCGCGCCGTAGAGCGCCGGCAATACGCGAAGGAGCGGCAGCAGCAGGAGCAGCGCGGGCAGGACGACCAGCAGCACGCGGTTCAGCTGCGCCACGATCCAGTAGGGCAGGAAGGCCTCAAGCGGACTGAAGCCGTCCTCGAGCAGTTTGGCGGCGTAGGCATTCGCCTCGACCCCGGCGGTCGTCGCCGACGGGTAATCCCGGTCCGCCGGCAGCATGCCCGACCCGCCGTGCACCTCTAGCACCGCATGAACCAGGCGGTTGACCAGGGCGGGATGCAGGCTCTCCTGCGCGAGCAGGCGGGTTTCCAGCGCCAATAGTTCGACATCCGCGGGTGGCCGCGAACGCGCGTAATCGAGAATGCCCGAGGGCAGCGTCACCAGGCGCGCTCCGGGCAGCTGCAGGCTCACGGCCTCGCTGTGCTCCAGCGTTACCGGGCCGAGCCCGTCGGCAGCAAGTAACGACGCGAGGTAGCGCGCGTCGGCGGGCGCGACGAAGAGCGCGAGTGAGACCTCGCCGTCGAGCAGGGCGTCGGCGGCCTGCGCGCCGCCGAGCGCACGGGCGCCGGCGCGGCCGAGGGCCGGCGCGCCGGTGATGTCCGCGAGCAGGTCCGCGACCAGCCGCGTACCACTGCCTTCTCCGCCCGCCGCGACGCTCTGCGTCGCCCACTGCCTCGGGTCGCTGGCGGTCGCATCCCGGGCGAAGATCCACAGCGGTTCGAGCTGCACCGCCGCGATGCCCTCGACCGCCTCGGGAAGCGCGATGCCGCCTTGTACCAGGGCGATGTCGGCGCTGCCCGCCGCGAGCCGGCTGGCGTTCTCCACCGAGCCGCCGGACTCGATGATCTCCAGCTCGATGCCGTCGCGGGCGAGGATCGCCCGGTAGGCGAGGGCGGTGTCGTGGTAGGCCGAGCCGGGGCTGCCGGCGGCCATGCTGACGCGGGTCGGTGGCAGGAGGTCGAGCTGTCGCAGGACATACCCGGTCGCGCTCGCCAGCAGCCCCAGGAGCAGTAGCCCCAGGAGCACGATCGGCAGGCTGCGCAGCAGGGCTTTCATGGCGATTGTCCTTGAGCGTGCCCCGGCAGCTTACAGTTGCGGCCCGGCCGCGACCAGCCCGGCGCCCCCCGCCGTGTCCGTGTACTGCTCGAAGTTGCGGATGAACCGCTCGCCCAGGTCCCGTGCCTTCGCCGTCCACTGCGCAGGGTCTTCATAGGTGTCCCGCGGATCGAGGATCCCGCTGTCGACCGCGGGCAGGGCGGTGGGGACTTCGAGGTTGAAAAGCGGGATGACCTTCGTCTCGGCCTCCTCGATCGAGCCGTCGAGGATCGCGTCGATGATGCGCCGCGTGTCCTTGATCGATATCCGCTTGCCGGTGCCGTTCCAGCCGGTGTTCACCAGGTAGGCCCGGGCGCCGACGGCGTCCATGCGGGCGACCAGCTCCTCCGCGTAGCGCACGGGGTGCAGCGTCAGGAAGGCCTTGCCGAAGCAGGCGGAGAACGTCGGCACCGGCTCGGTGATGCCGCGCTCCGTGCCGGCGAGCTTTGCCGTGAAGCCCGACAGGAAGTGGTACTTGGTCTGGTCGTGGGTGAGTTTTGCCACCGGGGGCAGGACGCCGAAGGCATCGGCGGTCAGGAAAATCACCTTCTCCGCGTGGCCGCCCCGGGACACCGGTTTCACGATATTGTCGATATGGTAGATGGGGTAGGAGACGCGGCCGTTCTCCGTGATGGAGTGGTCGAAGTAGTCCACCTTGCCCTGGTCGTCGACGACCACGTTCTCGAGCAGGGCGTCGCGGCGGATCGCCCGGTAGATGTCCGGCTCGCTGTCCGGGTCGAGGTCGATGGTCTTGGCGTAGCAGCCGCCCTCAAAATTGAAGATGCCGTCGTCGTCCCAGCCGTGCTCGTCATCGCCGATGAGCCGGCGCTTGGGGTCCGTCGACAGCGTGGTCTTCCCGGTGCCGGACAGGCCGAAGAAAATCGCCACGTCGCCGGCTTCACCCATGTTCGCGCTGCAGTGCATGGACGGCATGTGATCGAGGGGCAGGTAGTAGTTCATCATGGCGAACATGCCCTTCTTCATTTCGCCGCCGTACCAGGTGCCGCCGATGACCTGCATGCGCTCCGTCATGTTGAACACGGTAAACACCTGGGAGTTGAGGCCGTGCGCCTGCCAGTCCGGGTCGCTCGTCTTCGAGCCGTTGAGGACCACGAAGTCCGGCTCGCCGTAGCTCGCGAGTTCCTCGGCCGTCGGGCGGATGAACATGTTCTTGACGAAGTGGGCCTGCCAGGCGACCTCCACTACGAAGCGCACCTTCATGCGCACCTTCGGGTTGGCGCCGCAGAAGGTATCGACAACGAACAGGCGCTTGCCGGTGAGCTGCCGGGCGACCAGGGCCTTCAGCTCGGCCCAGACGGCGGGGGTGATCGGCTTGTTGTCATTCGGTGCCTGCTTCGATGTCCACCACAGGTTGTCCCGGCTGACCTCGTCATAGACGATGAACTTGTCCTTCGGCGAGCGACCGGTGAACTCGCCGGTGCGCACCGCCACGGCCCCGGACTCGGTCAGTACGCCCCGCTCGTAGCCCTCGAGGTCTTCCCGCAGTTCTTCCTCGAAGAGCTGCTCGTAGGACGGGTTGTGCACGATTTCCCGGACGTCGGTGATGCCGTAGGGCGACAGGTCGATGTTCTGGCTCACAATGGGGTCTCCCGGTGTAGCTGAAGAAGTGGTTGACGCATAGGGGAACGCGTCTCAATCGCTTCCACAGGATAGGGGAGGAATCGGTGAAAGCCCAACGCCGGCATTGATCTGCCTCAGCGTTTGCCGCGCCTACCCGCGTTCGATGCCAGGTTGAAGCGACCTCCGGTGGTGCAGCGCTGATCCCGCCTCAGGCCCGGCGGGCGACCTCGTGGATGGCTTCGGCCATGGGCTCGAGCAGCGGCTGCGGGAAGTCGTGCCCCATGCCGGGGAAGAGCTTCAGCGTCGCGTCCGGCAGGTGCCTTGCCGTGTCGATGCCGCACTCGGCTTTCACCAGCGGGTCCGCCTCGCCGTGGATGACCAGCGATGGCGCGCGCACGCTGCCGAGCAGTTGCCGGCGATGGGGCGCGACGATGACCGCGCCGAGCTGCCGGGTCACGCCTGCCGGATCGTAGCCGCCGCGGTAGAAGGCCTTCGCCGCCGCCGCCCGAAGCTCCTCGTCGCTCTTCGGGTAGAGCGTGCTCTGCACGGCCTTGCGGACGCGGGTGTTGCGCTCGATCACCGCTTCCGGGTCCGTCGGATCCGCGGGCTTGCTGAGCAGCGCCCGGGTGGCATAGCGCTCGGCGCGGGGGAGGGACGGGTGGCCGGTCGTCGACATGATCGAGGTGAGGCTCAGCGTGCGCTCCGGGTAGTGCGCCGCCACCAGCTGGGCGATCATGCCGCCCATGGAGGCGCCGACGAGATGCGCCCGCTCGATAGCCAGCGCGTCCAGCAACGCGACCGCATCCGCGGCCATGTCCTCGAGCGTGTAGGGAACGGGCAGCCGCAGGCGCAGCAGGTGGAGGCTGGCGAGCAGCGGAATGTTCGGCGGGCGCACGCCCACCAGGTGCGTGGAGAGACCGATATCGCGGTTGTCATAGCGGATGACGCGGTAGCCAAGCCCCGCCAGCTGCTCGCAGAAAGTGTCGGGCCAGCCCGTGAGCTGCGTGCCGAGGCCCATGATGAGGAGCAGGGGTTCGCCGCCCTCGTCGCCGAAGCTCTCGTACTCGATCTCGATCCCGTTCGCGGACACGCGTGGCATGGTGTCTCCCCGTCTGCTGTCGCCCCAGTATAGCGGCGGGGGATGCCTTGCGGGCAGCCGGGGAGCCGCGCAATGATGGGCCATGAGCGAGGAATCCCTGGACCAGCTGCTTGCCCGCGTGCGCGCCTGTCGCCTCTGCGAGGCATCACTGCCTCTCGGCCCGCGCCCGGTGGTGCAGGCGAGTGCCGGCGCCCGCATCCTCGTCGTCGGCCAGGCCCCGGGCCGCCGGGTCCACGCCTCGGGTCTGCCTTTCGATGACCCGAGCGGCGACCGCCTGCGGGACTGGATGGGTATCGATCGCGCGGTGTTCTACAACGAGCGCCTGGTGGCGGCCGTGCCCATGGGCTTCTGCTACCCGGGTACGGGTCCGAGCGGCGACCTGCCGCCGCGTCCCGAGTGTGCCGAGGCCTGGCGGGAAGCACTGCTGGCAAAGCTCACCGGCATCCGCCTGACCCTGGTGATCGGCCAGTACGCGCGGCGCTGGCACCTGCCGGAGGCGCGCGGCACGCTCACCGACACCGTCCGCGACTGGCGTCGTTTCGGTCCCGGCGTGCTGCCGCTGCCGCACCCCAGCCCGCGCAATAATCTCTGGTTGCGGCGCAACCCCTGGTTCGAAGAAGCCGTGGTGCCGGAACTGCGCCGGCGGGTCGCGGCGGCGCTGTCCGCTCGCGGCGCGGTCAGCCCGGCAGGTTGTCCAGCGCAATCGCGGTTTCGGACTTGACCTCCTCGATCACCACGTAGGTATGCGTCTGCGCCACCAGCGGGATGGCGGCGAGTTTCTCGCCGAGAAAGCGCTGGTAGTGCTGCATGTCGGCGCAGCGGATCTTGATCAGGTAGTCGAAGCCGCCGGCGACCATGTGGCAGGTCTCCACCTCCGGCAGCGCGCGCATCTCCCGGTTGAAGGCGCGCAGGTTCTCGGTGCTGGTATTGGTCAGCAGCACCTGGATGAAGGCCACGGTGTTCGCGTTGAGGAGGGCCGGGTCCGCCAGGGCGACGTAGCCGGTGATGAAACCGTCGCGCTCGAGGCGGCGCACGCGCTCCAGGCAGGGCGTGGGGCTCAGGCCCACGCGGCGGGCCAGGGCGACGTTGCTCAGGCGCCCCTCGCGCTGCAGTTCGCGCAGGATGGCGCGGTCGATCCGGTCGAGGTGGCGGGCTTTGCCCATGGCGGCGGCTCCCGGTGCTGCGGTCCCGATAAAATCCCATGGTAACCGCAATGACAGGATTTTCTCCTGCTTATAACCCGAAAAAAGCGTCAAATATCGTGGTAAATGTGCAGAATGGCGGGGATGCCTACTGCACAGGACCGCTCCATGACTGAATCGCTCGACGCGCTGCGCGGCGCCATCCGCGCCGCGACCCATGCGCCCGAGGAAGACCTGCTCGAGGCTTTCGTGGCCGCACCTGCCCTCGCCGGTGAACAGCGCGAGGCGGCGCGGGCAGCGGCCATCGACCTGGTGCGGCGCTGCCGCAGCCAGCGCCGCAAGGCCGGTACGCTCGATGCCTTCCTGCAGGAGTTCGGCCTGTCCAACAAGGAGGGTATCGCCCTCATGTGCCTCGCCGAGGCCCTGCTGCGCGTGCCCGACGAGGAGACGGCGGACCGGCTCATCGCCGAGAAAATCCAGTCCGGGGACTGGGGGTCGCACCGCGGCAAGTCGGCCTCGCGCTTCGTCAACGCCTCGGTCTGGGGGCTGATGCTGACGGGCCGCATCGTCCGTCTCGACGAAGAGGCGGTCAGCGACACGGGTTCCTGGATGCGCCGGCTGGTGAACAACCTGGGCGAGCCGGTGGTGCGCCAGGCCGTGCTCCAGGCCATGCGCATCATGGGCGGGCAGTACGTGCTCGGCCGCACGATCAGCGAGGCGCTGCAGCGCGGCGTCACCGAGAACCGCCGCGGCACCCGCTTCTCCTTCGACATGCTCGGCGAGGGCGCCCGCACGGACGCCGATGCGCGGCGCTACTTCCGTGCCTACGCCGACGCGATCCGCGCCATCAGCACCGGTTCCCGCGGGCGCTCGGTGATCGCCGCCAACGGTATCTCCGTGAAGCTCTCGGCGCTGCACCCGCGCTACGCCTTCCGCCAGGAGGCCCGGGTCGTCGAGGAACTGCTGCCGCGGATCCGCGAGCTCTGCCTGATGGCGGCGAGCGGCGGGATCGGCCTGTCCATCGACGCGGAGGAGTGCGATCGCCTCGACCTGTCCCTCTCGCTCTTCGAGGCGCTCGCCCGGGATCCGGAACTCGCCGGCTGGGACGGGCTCGGCTTCGTACTCCAGGGCTACCAGAAGCGCGCGCTGGCGGTGGCGGACTGGCTCGTGGCCCTCGGCCGGGAGACGGGGCACCGGCTGCCCGTGCGCCTGGTCAAGGGCGCCTACTGGGACAGCGAGATCAAGCACGCGCAGGAGCAGGGCCTGGCGGACTACCCGGTGTTCACCCGCAAGTGCCACTCGGACCTCGCCTACGAGCAGTGCGCGGCGCGCCTCCTCGACGCCCCGGAGGCGATCTATCCGCAGTTCGCCACCCACAACGCGCACACCGTGGCGGTGGTGCGCGCGCTCGCCGGCGACAAGGCCTTCGAGTTCCAGCGCCTGCACGGCATGGGCCACCTTCTTTACGACGAGCTGCAGGACGAAGATCCGGAGCTGCCGGTGCGCGTCTATGCGCCGGTCGGTAACCACCGGGACCTGCTGCCCTACCTGGTGCGGCGGCTGCTGGAGAACGGCGCCAACAGTTCGTTCGTGAACCGCTTTCTCGATGCCCGCGTGCCCCCGGAGGAACTGCTGCGCGACCCGCTGGACGAAGCGGTGCAGCTGCCCGGTTGGCGGCATACCCGGATTCCCGTGCCCCGCCAGCTCTACAGCGGTGAGGCGCTGCCCTGGGCCAATGCCCGCGGTATCGACCTGGCTGACCCCGGCGAACTCGCCACGCTGCAGGCCGCCATGGCCGCCGGGGTGGCACAGCCGCATCGGTCCGCGCCCATTGTCGGTGGCCGGGAGCTGCCCGGTGCCGGCCGGCCCGTGCATAACCCGGCGGCGCCGGAGCTCGTGGTGGGCGAAGTGCTGGAGGCGGATGCCGGCGCGGTGGATGCCGCCCTGGCCGCCGCCAGCGCGGCGCAGCCCGGCTGGGATGCGCTCGGTGTCGAAGCCCGCGCCGCCTGCCTCGAGCGTCTCGCCGAGGCCCTGGAGGCAAACTGCGGCGAACTCATGGGCCTGGTTGCCGCCGAGGCCGGGCGCACGATCGACGACGGCCTCTCCGAGGTGCGCGAAGCCGTGGATTTCTGCCGTTACTACGCCCAGCAGGCCCGTGCCGGCTTTGCCGTCAAGCGGCTGCCGGGGCCCACCGGCGAAGTGAACGAGCTGTCTTTGCACGGCCGCGGGGTGTTCGCCTGCATCAGCCCCTGGAACTTCCCGGTGGCGATCTTCACCGGGCAGGTCGTGGCAGCGCTGGTGGCTGGCAACACGGTCGTGGCCAAGCCCGCGGAGCAGACGCCGCTGGTGGCCGCCCAGATCGTCCGCCTGGCCCACGCCGCCGGCGTACCCGGCGAGGTGCTCAACCTCCTGCCCGGCGATGGCGCGGTCGGCGCGCAGCTCGTGGCCGACCCCCGGGTCCGCGGTGTGGCCTTCACCGGCGGCACCGACACCGCCCGGCGCATCCAGCAGAGCCTTGCCGAGCGCGACGGCCCCATCGTGCCGCTGATCGCCGAGACCGGCGGTCTCAATTGCATGCTCGTGGATGCCACGGCGCTGCCGGAGCAGGTCGTGGACGACGTGATCATCTCCGCCTTCCAGAGCGCGGGCCAGCGCTGCAGCGCGCTGCGGGTCATGTACCTGCAGGCAGACATTGCCGACAGCGTGCTCGCGATGCTCGCCGGCGCCATGGCCGAACTGCGCCTGGGCGATCCGGCGGTGTTCGCCACGGACATCGGCCCGGTAATCGACCTGGGTGCCCGCCAGAACCTCGAGCGCCACGCCGAGCGCATGGACCGGGAAGGCCGGCTGGTCGCCGCCTGCGAGCCCCCGGCCGACGGCCGCGGCGGTTACTTCTTCCCGCCCCGGGTCTACGAGATCGAGCGCCTGGACCAGCTCGAGCGCGAGGTCTTCGGGCCCATCCTGCATGTGATCCGCTACCGGGTGGAGGAACTGCCGCAGGTGTACGAGGCCATCAACGCCAGCGGCTACGGCCTGACGCTCGGCGTGCACAGCCGCATCGACGGTTTCGCGCGGGAAGTCTTCCAGGCCACGCGGGTCGGCAACACCTACATCAACCGCAACATGGTCGGCGCCATCGTCGGCGTGAACCCCTTCGGCGGCCAGGGCCTCTCCGGCACCGGCCCCAAGGCCGGCGGTCCCCACTACCTGCCGCGCTTCGCCACGGAGAAAACGCGCACCGACAACGTAGTCGCCAAGGGGGGCAACACGCAGCTGTTCAACCTCGAGGAGGAGTAGGCCGGCCGTGGACGGGCCGGCTCAGGCCAGGCGCTTGCGCTTGAGCCAGCGCCAGCTGTCCTGGTCCACCCGCGCCTCGAGCGCCGCTTCGTCAAGGTCGAGCGGTTCGCCGTCGCCGCGTTTCTCCAGCGCCCGCTGGTGGGCGGCCCCAAGGCGCTCGCCGGCGGCGAGGACTTCCGCGGAGGGCTTCAGCCGGAGCCAGGCGAACAGCCGGTCCATCCAGCGGTCTTCGAACAGTTGCTCGTAGGAAAGGATGCCCACGCGATGGCGAGCGGCGACCGCTTCCCGGATGCAGGCGCTGGAATGGTTCCATTCATCGATCGCCGCGCCGGCGTCGCGCGCCCGCGGCCAGTTGCCCCCGGGGACCCGGGCGCGGCGCTCCCAGGAGCGGGCCACGGCGAGCGGGTCGCGGTAGATGAACAGCAGGCGAGCGTCGGGGAAGCGCTGGAATAGCTCCCGCCAGAAGCGGTAGAGAATCGGCTTCTTGTCACCGACGTAGGCCAGTTCGAGGCGGCCGGCGAGCTTGTCGGCGAAATGCGCGTCCCAGTAGTGCCGGCCATCGAAGCTGTCGTAGAACGTATCGCCGTCTTCTATCCGCGCGAAGCGCGCGGGCTCCAGGTGCTCCGGGCCGATTGCGAAGCGATCGCGCGCGAGCTTTGCATAGCGCTCGATACCCAGGAGCACACGGCGGTCGCTGCCCACCAGCTGGGCCAGGGCCGTGGTGCCGCTGCGGGCGCAGCCGCAGACGAAAAGTGGTGCGGGTTCAGCGATGGGTCCTCCCCCCGGGTGCCGCCCGGAAGGCCGGACGGTGACGCGATTCACCGGGAGCCTAACATGAACAGCCCTGGCGCGGCTGACCGGGTCGCGGGCGCTCAGGCCGGGTTGGCGATACTGAAGCGCCCGAGCAGGGCCGCGTGGTCCGAGAGATCCCGCCAGTGCCCCTCGCCGAGGCGCTCGCAGGCGATGGGCGTGAGGCCGCGGAAGTAGATCCGGTCCACCGGGAACAGCGGCGCCCAGACCGGGAAGGTGCGGGCGTGGCGGCCCTGCAGGGCCACGAACAGTTCCTCCATCTCGAGGCTGAGCTGCAGGTGGCGCTCCGCGCGCCGCCGCCAGTCGTTGAAATCCCCGGCGAGGATCATCGGCTCGTCGTGGGGTACGTGGTCCTCGATGCGCTGCGCCAGCGCCTGCAGCTGTTCCTTGCGCTCCTGTTCCAGCAGGCCCAGGTGCACGCAGAGCGTGTGCAGCCGTACATCGACCTGCGGCACGTGGATCACGCCGTGGAGGATGCTGCGGCTGGAGCGCGGGAAGATGGAGACATCGATGTTCTCCCAGTCGAGGATCGGGTAGTTGCTGAGGATCGCGTTGCCGTGGTCGCCCTTGCGGTAGATGGCGTTGCGCGCGTAGGCGTAGTGGGGCCAGACCTGCTCGGCGAGGTACTCGAAGTGCGGCTGGTCCGGGTAGGAGAAGCGCCGCCGGCGCGCCTCGCTCTTCTCCGCCCGCCCGTGCACCTCCTGCAGGAACACGATGTCCGCCCCGGTTTCCGTGATGCGCTCGCGGATGGCGTCGAGCACGAAGCGGCGGTTGCCGCTGCAGTAGCCCTTGTGGATGTTGTAGGTCAGCACATTGATCGACGTTTCCCGGGCCACGGCATCAGCCCTCGTGCCGGGCCGCGAGGGCCTTGCGGGACCAGAGCACCACGTACTGCACGCCGCTGGCGATGGCGACCACCAGGACCACGGTGGTGAACGCGACCAGCGCCGGCGCCGGCAGCCAGCCGCCGACCGCGTTGCCGAGGACCGTGACCAGGAACAGCACCTGCACGGCCATGTTGGCCTTGGACAGGACCGTCGGTGAGAACTCCAGGTCGCCGATGAGCAGCTGGTAGGCGAGCGCCCCGGACACGATGATCACGTCGCGGAGAATGACCACCGCCGCGACCCAGGCCGGCATCATGCCCACGGCCGCGAGGCTGGCGAAAACCGCGAAAATCAGCGTTTTGTCCGCCAGCGGATCCAGCGCCGCACCCAGGCGCGAGCGCGCATCCAGGCGCCGGGCGAGAAGGCCGTCGAGGGCGTCGGTCAGGCCGGCGATGGCCGCGATGAGCAGGGCGGTGGTGAAGTGGCCGTCGAGAATGGCGAGGGCGAGCGGCAGGGCCAGCAGGAGCCGGCTACCGGTGAGCAGGTTGGGCAGGGCATGCAGCAGGCGCATGCCGCGATTCTACCCCGTTTACTCCGCCGTGACGTGGTCAGGCGGCGAGGGCGACCTCGACCACCTCGGCCAGCGCCGGGTCTTCCCCCAGCTCGCCGAGCTCAGCCCGAACGCGCTCTGCCAGGGGCGCCGGCAGCTCGCAGTCCTCGCTGCGGCGCAGCAGTTCCACGCGCAGCAGCCATTCGCCCGGGTAGAGGTCCAGGCCGGCCTCGATGGCCGCGGCGGCGGCCGGGTCGACGGTCCCGGGCGGCAGCGCGTCGATCTTGCGGTACAGGTTCATCAGGGCCTCGTCCACGTCGGGCCGCTGCGTCTGCGTCGCCGGCAGGGGTTTGTAGAGGCGGTAGCGGTCCCGGTCCGCCGTGCCGCCGAAGACCGAGGTGACCGCCGCGCCCACGGCGAGGTCGAAGGTGCCCCAGGCCGGGTCGAAGAGCACGCGGCCGTCCAGGGCCGTCACGGTGCACTCCTCGAAGCTCAGCAGCAGGTTGCGGTGCTCCTGGCGGACGATGCCGCGGAGCCGGCCGCGCACGGTGATGCCCGAGAGGTATTCCAGCGTGACCACCTCGCCCTCGACGATGGCGTGGGCCTTGAGTTCATCCACCGTGTAATCGGACAGGCAGCGGCTGAAGTCCTTGAGCATGCCCACGGGCGAGCCGAAGCCGGCCGCATGGCTGTCGGTGCCGTGGCCGTAGAGCTCGCGGCCGCGGAAGGCCAGCTGCGTGGGGCCATCGGTGCGGTAGTAGATGGCGTTGCCCACCGCGTCGGTCAGGGCCTCCACGAACTGCCCGCTGACCTGCACGCCCGAGTCGAGTTCCGCCGTGCAGACAGACTCGGCAGCGATGGCCTTGCGCAGCGATTCGGCCCCGCCGCGGCGGAAGGCCATGCTCGCCGCGAACTCCTCGAGCACCTGGCTCAGGTGCTTGCAGCTGCGGGTGACGAAGAGCTGCGGCTGCTCGGCGGTGATGTCGTAGGGGTAGGCGACGGCGTCCACGGTCAGCGGAAGCTTCTTCACCCGCGCGTCGTCGAGGCAGTGCCGGCTTTCGCCGAGGGAGGAAAGGAGGCCGGCACCGAAAATGCGGTAGTCGTCGAGTTCCCCGACAAGGCCGTACTCCACGGTCCACCAGTGCAGGCGGGCGAGGAGGGCGGCTTCCGACGGTACCACGTCGGCGTTCGCCAGCCGCTCGAGCTCCGCGCTCGCCTCGTCGATCTCGGCCGCGGTGCTGTGCGGGGATTCCTTGAGGATGGACAGGCGGCGGATGGCCTCGTAGAGGTCGAAGTCGTGCTTCGTGGAAATCGCCCGCATGCCCACCTCGCCGAAACGCTGCAGGAATTCCGCGTAGTCCACGTCGACGATGAAGGGGGCGTGGCCGGCGGATTCGTGCACGATATCCGGCGCCGGCGTGTACAGCGTGTGCTCCACGCTGCGCATGTCGAGGGCGATCACCAGCACCTTCAGCGCCTGGAACTCCATGAAGATCGCCGGCGGTATGAAGCCGTCGACGACCACCGCGCGCCAGCCGAGGCGTGCCAGGCAGGCGTTCATCTCGTCGATGGACGGGATATGATCCGGGGCGATGCCCGTGCGCTCCAGGCCCTCGAGGTAGACCGGGTGGGCGCTGTCTGCCAGCTGCCGGGTAAGCCGGCGCAGGAGAAAGCGCCACACGGCCTGGTCCCGGGGCGTGTACTGCTGCGCGTAGTCCTGCCGCTGCACGAAGGGCCGCAGGTGCGACGGCAGGCTCGCGATGATGGCTTCCTGGCTGGTGGCTGCGTCGGTGGTCATGGGGTGCCTCTCCCGGTGCGCGGGGTGTCGACGTGCTGCCTCAGATTACCCCGCGGCGTTCCTGGTCCAGCTCGATGGATTCGAACAGCGCCTGGAAATTGCCCTCGCCGAAGCCGTCGTTGCCCTTGCGCTGGATGAACTCGAAGAAGATCGGCCCGATCACGTTGGCGGAGAAGATCTGCAGCAGGAAGCCGCCGCCCTGGTCCTCGCCGCCGTCGATGAGGATGCGGCGCTCGCGCAGCGCCTCGACGTCCTCGCCGTGGCCGGGCAGGCGCTCGTCGATGAGCTCGTAGTAGGTCTCCGGCGTGTCCTGCAGCGTCAGGTCGCGGGCCCGGAGCTGGTCCACGGTGCGGTAGATGTCGTCGGTACCGAGGGCGATGTGCTGGATGCCCTCGCCGTTGTACTCGGAGAGGTACTCGGCGATCTGCGACTTGTCGTCGGAGGACTCGTTGATCGGAATGCGGATCTTGCCGCAGGGGCTGGTGAGCGCGCGGCTCTTGAGGCCCGTCTTCTTGCCCTCGATGTCGAAGAAGCGGATTTCGCGGAAGTTGAACAGCGTCTCGTAAAAGCCGGCCCACTTGTCCATGTTGCCGCGCTGCACGTTGTGCGTCAGATGGTCGATGTAGGTGAGCCCGGTACCGCCTGCCGCGGCGCTTTCCGCTTGCGGCAGCGGGGCGAAGTCGACGTCGTAGATGGTCCGGTCGCCGTAGCGGTCGACGAGGTAGAGGCGGCTGCCGCCGATGCCCTCGATGGCCGGGATGTTGAGCTCCATGGGGCCGACCGGCTCATTGATGATCGTCGCCCCCAGCTCCCGGGCGCGCGCCAGGGCGGCGCGCGCGTCCTTCACGCGGAAGGCCATGGCGCAGGCGCAGGGGCCGTGCTCCGCCGCGAAGCGCTGGGCAAAGCTGTCCGGCTCGGCGTTGATGATGAAGTTGATATCGCCCTGGCGGTGCAGGGTCACGTCCTTGGTGCGGTGGTGGGCGACCGCCGGAAACCCCATGCGCGTGAACAGGTCTCGCAGCAGCTCCGGGTCCGGTGCCGCGTACTCCACGAATTCGAAGCCGTCGGTGCCCATGGGGTTGGCAAGGGTGTCGCTCATGGTCGCTCTCCCGCGATTGATTATCAGGTGTCCCATGCTAGGCGGTCGCGCGTGGGAAGTGCGCCCGATTTTGATCGCCACGGGCCTGCAATTTGGAAGAAAAGTTCAGGTAAGGGAGTTTCAGCGGGAGACCATTCCGCCGCCGGGTCAGATATCGACAGCAGTCGTTCGCTTGACGGTGCGCAGCGTGAAGCTGGAGGAGGCCGCATCCACCCAGGGGCTGTTCAGGAGGGTCTGGGTCAGGAAGCGCTCGTAGTCCTTCACGTCGCGCACCATCACCAGCAGCGTGTAGTCGTGGTTGCCGGAGACGGCATAGCAGCCGACCACTTCCGGTGCGGCCTGCACCAGCGCCTCGAACTCCACGCGGGACTCGTCGTTGTGGTGGGCGAGCTTGACGTTGCAGATCACGCTTACCGTGAGCCCGACCTTCTCGGCATCGACCAGCGCCACGCGGCCGGTGATCACGCCGCCGGCCTCGAGGGCCTGGATGCGCCGCCAGATCGACGAGCTGGAGCTGCCCACGCGTTCCGCTATGGCCTGGTGGGTGAGCTGGCTGTCGGCCTGCAGCAGCTTGAGGATGGCGCGGTCGATGCGGTCCAGCTTCATGGCGGCCCCTCGGCTTCCAGCGCGTCGAGGCGCGCCTCCAGCAGCGCGAGGCCGCGTTGCAGTGCCCGCTGCTCGGCCGGCGGCAGGCCGTCGAGGAGCCGCGCTTCCCAGGCGAGGGCGCGCGGGGCGATGGTCGCTACCAGGTCGTCACCGGCGCGGGTGAGGGAGAGATCGGCGGTTCGCTGGTCGTCCTCGTTGCGGCGCCGGCGGATCAGCCCGCGCGCCGCCAGGCGGCTGACGGCGCGGGAGACGCGCACCTTGTCGAGGTTGGTCCAGCGGGCGACCTGCCGCGCCTGCCCGGCGCCGTGCTCGGCGAGCGTGGCGAGGACGCGCCACTCCGCGACCGTGAGGTCGAAATCGCGGCTGTAGCTTTGCGCGAGCCCACGGGATACCCGCTCGGCGAGGTCATTGAGCCGGTAGGGCAGGAATTGTTTGAGCTGCAGGGCGTGGGCCACGGCGTGTCCTCCTGCCGGCAGTATACGGAGCCGCCAGGCCGTTGCATATGCAACGATAAAAGTTGCAAATGAAACTATATGACCTAGACTGAGTGTGATCTTCAGGCCAGGAACGAGGAGTCGCGCCATGAGCAGCCAATGGATACCGGTGCCGATCCGCGAGGGTGTGCACTCCCGTCAGGCCCATTGCGACCTGCCGGAGGGCACTTACGAGCGCGAGCTGGGGCGCGAGGGCTTCTTCGGCCCTGCGAGCCACCTGCACCAACGCCACCCGCCCACGGGCTGGGTCGACTGGGAGGGCCCGCTGCGTCCCTACGCCTTCGACCTCAACCGTCTCGACGCGGCGGCGCCGTCGCCCTTCGCGGTGCCGCCGTTCCTCGGCAACGCGGATGTCAGCCTGCGCTTCTGGCGCCTCGACGCGAGCATGGATCACCTCGTGCGCAACAGCGACGGCGACGACCTGCTCTTCGTGCACCGGGGTGCCGGGGCCCTGTTCTGCGACTATGGCCACCTGCCCCTGCGCGACGGCGACTACGTGCTCATCCCCCGCGGCACGCAGTGGCGGCTGGCGGTCGACAGCCCGCTGCAGCTGCTGGTCATCGAGAACCGCGACGGCGCCTACCGGCTGCCGGACCGCGGCATGGTGGGCCCGCACGCGGTCTTCGACCCGGCGGTGCTCGAGCACCCGCACATCGACGAGGCCTTCCTGGCGCAGCAGGATGAAGAGCGCTGGGTCGTGCACATCAAGCGCCACGAGCAGCTGAGCCGGGTCACCTTTCCCTTCAACCCGCTCGACGCCGTCGGCTGGCACGGCACCAACACGGTGTGGCGCCTGAACTGGCGGGATATCCGCCCGCTGATGAGTCACCGCTACCACCTGCCGCCCTCGGCGCACACGACCTTCGTGGGCGGCGGCTTCGTGGTCTGCACCTTCTGCCCGCGGCCGATCGAATCGGACCCGGGCGCGCTGAAGGTGCCCTTCTACCACAACAATGACGACTACGATGAGGTGCTGTTCTACCACCGCGGCAACTTCTTCAGCCGCGACAACATCGAGGAGGGCATGGTCACCTTCCATCCCTGCGGTTTCGCCCACGGGCCGCACCCGAAGGCGCTCGCGAAGTCCCTGGCCGAGCCCGCCACGGCCACCGACGAGGTGGCGGTGATGATCGATACGCGGCGGGCGCTCACCGTTTTCGATCCGGCACTGTCCGTGGAGAATCCCGACTACGTGCATTCCTGGCGCGGCGGCGACGCACCGCCGGCCACCGGCGCTGCAACCGATGATGGAGTTACCGCATGAAACTCGCCTCCCTGAAGCACGGCCGTGACGGCCAGCTGGTCCTCGTCTCGCGCGACCTCACCCGCTGTTGCGACGCGGGCGACATCGCGCCCACGCTGCAGGCGGCCCTGGACGACTGGGCCCGCCTCGAGCCGGCGCTGGCAGACCGCGCCGCGGCGCTGGAAGCCGGGCTGGTCGCGAGCCGCGACTTTGACCCGGCCGCCTGCGATGCCCCCCTGCCGCGCGCCTACCACTGGGCCGACGGCAGCGCCTACGTGACCCACGTGGAGCTGGTGCGCAAGGCCCGGGGCGCGGAGTTGCCGCAGTCCTTCTGGGAGGACCCGCTGGTCTACATGGGGGCGTCCGACGCCTTCATCGGCCCCCACGACCCGATTCCCGTAGAGGACGAGGCCTGGGGCATCGACTTCGAGGCCGAGGTGGTCGTGGTGACCGACGACGTGCCGGCAGGCGTGACCGCGGAGCAGGCGGTGAGCCATATCAAGCTCATCGGCCTGGTCAACGACGTCTCCCTGCGCAACCTGATCCCCGGGGAACTCGCCAAGCAGTTTGGCTTCTACCAGTCCAAGCCCTGGACGAGCTTCACCCCGGTGCTCGCGACGCCCGAAGAGCTGGGCAGCGCCTGGGACGGTCGCAAGCTGCACCTGCCGCTACACGCCGTGCTCAACGGCCGGCAGGTCGGGGCGCCGAACGCCGGGGTCGACATGACCTTCGATTTCCCGACGCTCATTGCGCACTGCGCAAAGAGCCGCTCGCTGGTCGCGGGCACCGTGATCGGCTCCGGGACCGTGTCCAACGTCGGCAGCGAGGACGGCTCCTGCTGCCTGGCGGAGGTACGCTGCCTCGAGACCATCGCCGGGGGCGAGCCGAAAACGCCGTTCATGCAGTTCGGTGACCGGATCGAGATCTTCATGCTCGACGGGGATGGCAACACGATCTTCGGCAACATCGACCAGCGGGTCGAGCGCTACCTGCCGCCGCGCTAGGGAAGAGCCGTGAAGCTTTATAGCTATTTCCGCTCGTCGTCTTCCTACCGGCTGCGCATCGCCCTCAACCTGAAGGGTCTCGACTACGACATCGTGCCGGTGAACCTCGTCGCCGGGGATCAGCGGGGCGAGGCCTACCGCGCGGTCAACCCGCAGGGCCTGGTGCCCGCGCTCGATACCGGCAGCGCGCAGCTCGTGCAGTCCACGGCAATCCTGGAGTGGCTGGAGGAGCAGTACCCGGAACCGCCGCTGTATCCCGCGGATGCACTGGCGCGCGCCCGGGTCCGCGGTCTCTGCCAGCACATCGCCTGCGAGATCCAGCCGCTGAACAACCTCGGCGTCCTCGGCTACCTGCGCGAGGCCCTCGGCCAGGACGAGCACACGGTCAACCGCTGGTATGCCCACTGGGTCACGCGCGGCTTCGAGAGCCTCGAGGCCGCGGCGCCGGCGGAAGGGTACCTGGGCGGTACGGTGCCCGGCATGGCCGAGGTATTCCTGGTACCGCAGCTCTACAACGCCCGGCGCTTCGCGGTGGACCTGGCGCCGTTCCCGCGGCTGGTGGCCATCGACGCGCGCTGCGCGTACCTCGACGCGTTTGCCCGGGCGCACCCGGACCGGCAGCCCGACGCGCCGCCGGCCCATGGGTAGGCTCAGGGCCGGTGCCGGGGGCGTCGCGACCGCGATCGCGGCGCGGTACCCTTGGCGGTAATCGCCGACGGAGACAGCCATGGCCCCCGGTCCCGAGACCCTCGCGCCCACCCGGTTCATCGATAGCGACAGCGACGCCGTGCGGGCCTGGGCGTCGCGGGCGGTTGCCGGAGCGGCGAGCGCCCCGGTCGCCATCGCCGAGCGGCTGTTCTATGCCGTGCGCGACGGCATCCGCTACGACCCGTACCGGGTATCCCGCGATCCCGCCGCCTACCGTGCCAGCGCCGTGGCGGCGTGCGACGCCAACTGGTGCGTGCCGAAGTCCGTGCTCCTCGCTGCCTGCGCCCGCGCGCAGGGCATTCCGGCGCGCCTCGGCTTTGCCGACGTGCGTAACCACCTGAGCAGTGACAAGCTGAGCGAGCGCATGGGCACGGACCTGTTCGCCTGGCACGGCTACGCCGAACTCTGGCTCGGCGAGCGCTGGGTCAAGCTGTCCACTGCTTTCAATATCGAGCTCTGCGAGCGTTTCGGGGTCCGCGCGCTCGCCTTCGACCCCGAGGCCGGCGCGCTCATGCATCCCTATGACCAGCAGGGTCGCCGGCACATGGAGTACGTGCGCGAGCGCGGCAGCTTCGATGACCTGCCGCTGGACGCCATCTTCGCCACCTTTGACGAGATCTACCCGGCGATGGCAGCGGCGGACGCGGAGCGCGACGCCGCCTTTCATGGCTGAGAAGCTGCCGCCCCGTCGATGGCGCGGTCGCCGCCGGTCGCATGGCCGAAGGACTGGTCCCGTGACCAGCTGACCGGAAACGCAACACGGGCCAGAACAGCAACTAAAGGTTGTGGTTAACAACAAGTTTTCGTTTTATTTGAGCGGCTCGCTCTCCTATGATCTCGCTGATCGTCAGAGAGGAAAGGCTGATAAGTGGCAGGCGGAATCGTAGAAAGCTGGGTCGGCAGTTACCGCTACCTAAGTGATGCACCGGGGCGGGAAGGAGAAGAGCGCGGGCGGGAGAGCTTTCGCTTCGACTGGCATGAAGACGGAACCCAGGTCATCTCAGCGCACACGGAGATCGATGACCCGCCGGCGGTAGTGCGTGACATGAGCCTGCGGCTGGGCCCCGACCGCCAACCGCGGGAATGTTTCAAGCGCCTTGCGGTCGGAGGTCGGTTTACGGGAACTGCCTTGTTCCACTTTTCCGAAACCGAGGCAGCCTGCGAGGCCCTGTTGGCGTCGGAAGGGCGCATTTCTCAGCGGATACCGCTGAAGGCACCGATCGCCTCCTTTGGCAGCCATGCGATCGTGAACGATGGCCTGCACCTGGCGCTCTATGATCTCGAGCGCGGACCCGGTGAGCAGCACTTTACCGGGCTGTTCCTGTCTTCCCCGGATCACCGTGGTGCGACGGGCCCCATGCTCTTTCCCATAGATCTGAGTATCGCCTACTTTGGCCTGGAGACCCTGAAAACGGTACTGGGCCGGGTGGAGGCCCATCACTTTGCTTACACTAACGTGCCGGGACTGCCGCTGGAACACCCCCATTACGACCTCTGGTGCACCACTGACGGCAGCTTTCTGTTGCTGCAGGCCACGGTGGAGGGCTACATGCAGACCCGTTATGAGCTGGCGTCGCTAGAGCGTCGGCGCGTCGGGCGCGACTCGTGATCAACGCGCTTCTCGTCGCGCATATAGCGGTTCTCGGCTACTGGCTGGGCTCGGAGCTGGTGATCAACGCGACTTTCCGCTACGTCAGCTACGGCGCCTCGATGCCCTACGCGGAGCGAGAACGGCTCATGGACCACGTCATGGTGGTGGACCAGCACGTGCGCTACGCCCTGGTGCTGCAAGCCACACTCGGCACGATGCTTTCCGCTGCTTATGGTTTCCTTCCGGGCGCGCAAAAGCTGCTTTGGGGTGCCGCGTTGGTTGGAGCTGCCTGGCTTCTTTTCGTGGAACTCGTGCACCGCTGGCGCGGCCAGCCCGTCGGCGTTCGACTTGCGGCCCTGGACAGACTCTCTCGTTATGTGCTGATCGTCCTGCTGCTCGCCCTTGGCACGGGGCTTTTGGGTGCGGACTGGGCACTTCCGGTGTGGTTGCGGTGGAAGCTTGGCTGTTTTGCGGGTGTTGTCGGTTGCGGTGTCGCCATCCGCCTGGCGCTTCTCGGTTGGTTCCGATGCTGGGGTGAACTGCGTGCCGACCCGGCTTCCGAGACTCTGAACAGCGCGCTGGTGCGTCACTACTGGCGCGCTACCGCCGTACTTATCGTACTCTGGCTGTTCATCGCCGCAATCGTGGCCCTGAGCATACTCAAGCCCGTTGCTGGTCAGTGAACTCGGTCTGCCGCAAATGTGTGAGCAGTGCCTCCGCCGTCTGCGAGAGCTGGGTGCGGGGTCGGCGCAGCAGCAGCAGCGGTGTGTCCCAGCCTCTGTCGCCGAAGTCGCGCCAACACAGACTGGCGTCCCTCCGACAGAGTGAACCCGGGAGGACCGCCAGGCGATCCGTGCTGCGCAGCACGGTAAGGGCAAAGATTGCCGAGTCGCTGGTGAGGTCCTGCGCGGGAACCTCTAGGCCCGCGTTGGAGAATGCTGCGTTGATCGAATCCATCAGGGGGGTTGGATTGCGCCCGATGAGCCAGTTCGCGTCCCGAAGGTCGGCAAGGCTTTCAGCCTTGCTCAGGACAGGATGCCCACGACGACCGGCTATTCCCCAGCGCTCGCTGCCGAGCTGTTCGAGCTTTAATTCTCCGGGGGCAGAGAATGACAGCGACACGGCGAAGTCCAGCTGATCATGATGCAGCGCCCGCAGGAATTGCTCCTCCTTACCGCCACTGACTTCAATCCGCAGCCGTGGATCGCTGGCGACGAATGCCGCGATCGCCTCGCTGATGGGAAGCGTGGCGGCGATCGCGCTCAGTCCTATGCGAAGCGCGGCGGGGTTCTCACCCAGTTCGCGTGCTGCAGCCTGGCGCAGACTTCGCGTCACACCGACTACCTCCCGCGCGTGTGCTGCGACGACGCGGCCAAGGGGCGTGAGAAAGACACCGCGCCGGTCACGATAAACAAGCCGGCCGCCGATGTCCTCCTCGAGCCGGGTGAGGCTTTTCGAGAGGGCCTGTTGTGTCAGTCCCACGTCGTGTGCGGCGGCGGTGAGACTGCCTGCATCAATGGCCGCGAGCAGATGCTTCAATTGTCGCAGTTCCATAGGTTTCAACTCGCTCTCAGGGGTGGTTCTGGCAGTCCCTGCCATGACTGCAACGACGAGAATAGTAATGCACGCTTGCGCCGGTCAGCTGAGCGCCTGGGGCGCTTCGTGCCGGGGAGGGGGACGTTGTCATGAAGCTCGACGCAAGGCAACAACTGCGGGCGGTACCTGAAGACGTGCTTCTGCAGCGTCTGGGTTCCGGGGTGCCCGGCCTCGAGTTAACGACGGAACCGGCCACCCGCAGAATGTTCAGCGCGGACCTGCTCTGCGAGGGTGCCTGTTGCGCGGCCATCGTGCATCCGTCAACACTGGCCGAGCTACAGGCAGCCGTGTCGGTGGTTGCGGCATCAGGCTACGCTATCGTGCCGCGCGGCGGCGGGTTGACTTACGTTGGGGGGTATACCCCTCCCTCTGCGGAGACGGTGCTATTCGATCTTCGCAAGCTGAATCGCATCATCTGCATCTCCGAGGAAAACCTGACGGTCACCGTCGAGGCCGGCGTTACCTGGGAGCAACTCGGTCAGACGCTGGCAAAGCGAGGTCTTCGCCTTCCCTTTCTGGGTACTTTCTCGGGCAGGCATGCCACCGTGGGCGGTGGCCTTGGCAATGGTGCGCTGTTCTTCGGCAGTGCGCGGTACGGGGGCGTCGCGGAAAACGTACTGGGGCTTCAGGTTGTGACCGCGGCGGGCGACTGCATCGGCCTCGGCTCGCATGCCAGCAAGAACGGCGGCGACTCCGCGTATCCGGCTTTCGGTCCCGGGCTTGCGGGGCTCTTTCTCCATGACGCCGGAGCCCTCGGCATCAAGGCCACGGCAACCTTGCGGGTCATGCGCGCGACACCGGAGCATTGCTATCTTTCCTTCGGCTTCGAGGACGCAAAGCGGGCGCTCGCGCTTCAGAGCGCCATCGCTCGCGAAGAGCTCGCCGAGGATCTGTACCTGATGGACCCGCGGAAAACGGATGCCCTGCTCGAGCTGCCGGCGCCGGCGCGTGCTCTGTCCGCGCTGCGCGGACTCGCCAGCGACGAGGGCAACTGGCTTCGCGCGGCTGTACTCGCGGGGAGGATTCTGCTCAATGCACCGCGGTTAAGAGGTGCCGGTCTGCACGGATTACACCTGGTGCTGAGCGGTCGCGACATGGTGACCGTGCGCCGCCAGGCTCGTAGAGTTCGAGACCTGGCCGCTGCCGCGGGTGCCAAGCCGCTGCCGGCGCTGATACCGCGGAGTGCAAGAGAGACGCTTTTCCCTCCCCTGGAAGCTCTGCTCGGGCCTGCGGGAGAGCGTTGGGTCGCCCTGAACGCAAAGGTCCCCCACGATCAGGCAGTCACGCTCTACACCGCCGCGGACGCCGTGATCAAGCGGCATGAACGCGCCATGCAGGCTTCAGGGGTCTCGGTGAGTCTGCTCGTGACCGCCCTGACACCACACTGGCTGAGTTACGAGCCGGTTCTGCACTGGAGCGACAGCTGGCTACCGTTGCACCGCTCGGCGCCGCAGGTGCAGGCCGGTGCTATGAGCGAGCCGCCCGCCAATGAGGCCGGGCGGGCAGCGGCCATGGCGCTGCGAGCGGACCTGCTGGCCTGCTTCAGCGAGCTGGGTACCGCGCACACGCAGCTTGGCAGGACCTATCCGCTGCTTCCGGCCCTCGAGCCGGCCACCGCTGCCCTGCTCCTCTCTCTTAAGAAGACGCTCGATCCGGAGGGCGTCATGAATCCCGGGGTGCTTGGTCTGCAGGGGTAAGCCAGTCTTCATGCCGGCAGGGGAAGAAGGTCGATCCACCACCCCGATGGCGACTGGACACTACAGGCCTGGCATGGCTTGCCGGGACCGGCCAAAGACACTACATCGGTTAGAGCGTAACCGGCCCTGCTGCAAGCCCGGCGCACCGCGGGCATATCCCGGACCCGGATCGCAGCGCGGAACAGTCCGAGGGCCGGTGGGCGCGTACGCGGGTAATGATCGGCACCGGAGGCGCCGCCATAGGAAACCAGCTCTGCCCGGCCGAAACGCGTGGCTGGTTCGCCGAGCAGTTGCATGTGGAGCACGCCGCCCGCCGGTAGCCCGACCATGGTTTCTATGGCGGGCCCCTCAAGACGGTGCCTGTCTAGACGTTGAAAGCCCAGCGCTTCGAAGAATCTGCTCTCTTCCTCGATGTCGGCGGTGGTCGTGACGACCGACGTAATCGCCCCGTAGTGTGTTGGTGTCGTGACGAGGGGTTCTCCCAGGATCTCTGCCAGTACCAGGTTCACCCCCTCCTCAAGGGGCAGCTGCACCTCGCGAACCTGCAAGTCGCCAATAGCATAGTCCACCGGCGCCGAGCGCATGCGATAGCCGGCGGCCTGCAAGGCGCGTACGCGGGCGGGCAGGTCGATACAGTTCACGTCCAGGTTTTTAGGGCAGAGGTCTGTTACACCGGCCTGCTGCCGCACCGCCGGTGTCGTGGCGTCGAATTCCACCAGCAGCAGGGCGCCGGCGTTTGCCGACGGCGTCTCCAGCTGGCAAGCGCCCCGGATGGTGCCGGTCGGAAGGTCCCAGAGCGTTTCCAGCATTGCTACATCGGGCCGGGACTTTACGGCCATGCCGAGAATGCCCTGCCAAAACTCCAGCGCACGCGCGAGGTTGGCGGTGCCCACGCAAAGGTGATGATAATTCACCCGCCTAGTTCCCGGACCCGGCTTTGGCGCAGTCAGTGAAGGTCCTGGGATAGCTGCCCGTCAGCAGCAGAAGGCCACCACCGAGCAGGTACATTGCAATGGAGGCCGTGAGCGCCGGGTTGTAGCTGCCGAAGCTGTCTCTGACCCAAGCGTAAAGAGAGGGTGAAACGGCCGAGAAAATAGCGAAAGGCATATACAGCATGCCGTAGATTTTCCCGTAGTGACGCATGCCGAAGTAACGACCGGTCAGGTAGGCAATCAGGTCGCTCTCTGCGCCTGCGGCAAAGCCGAGCAGAAAGCCGGCCAGCATGGCAGTCAGTAGCGCGACCTGCGGCTGCAGGAGAAACACGCTGGCCAGGGCCGGCAGACAGAGGAGGGGAAAGGCGACAAAACCGGCCCAGAACCGATCGAGCAGGAGCCCGGTAATGATGCGCCCGAACAGCACACCGATACCGAACATCATGACGGCATTTGCTGCGGCCGAAGCGTCGAGGCCGCGGTCACCGAGGATCGGCACCAGGTTGATGAAGGCTCCGCCGAAGGAAACGGCAATTAGTGCGACGGACATCCAGATCAGCCAGAACCGGAAGTCCCTCACTGCTGTGCCAAGACGCACGCCCGTGAGCTGTCCGGTCGCGCTGCGGATCTCCTCGGGCTGCTGATCCGGCCGGGGCTCATGAAACCAGAGAAGCCCGAGCGGCAGCGCAACAAAGGCGGCCAGGGACGCGGTCACCGGGAAGAGGCCGCGCCAACCCAGGGTCTCGATGGTCCAGACAGCAAGGTGGGGCACGACGAGGGCTGTCAGGCTGGTGCCAAGGAGCAGCACACCCAGAGCAAGTCCTCGCTGGCGGAAGAACCAGAGGTTGACGGCGCGGCTCCAGGTGACCGGGGTGGAACCGATGCCCACGATACCAACCAGAAACCAGAGGCCGTAGTAGACCGGGAGTGACGGTGGGGTCAGGGCAATCATTGCGAAGGTGACCGCGAAGCCCAGCAGAGACCACAGGGCGACCCTGCGGACGCCGTAATGGTCGGCCATCCAGCCGAAGGCCGGTGCCAGCAGAGCGGCGGTAATCCCGAACAGGGTGATGGGTCCGAGAATCTGCGTCCTGCTCCAGCCGAACTCCGCGGTCAATGGCGCGACGGTGAAGCCGATAACATTGTAGGGAACCGGGGACGCGCCGCAGGCGACCCCGATAACGGCCGCGCACAGGGTTTTCCACCCCAGTGAAAACTCGCTTCGGCGGAGGTCAGGTGCCCTCATCAAATGACCTAATGTTAATCTATTAAGTCAAACATTAACACGGTTCGGTGCGCGCGCGCACCAGTGACAGATACCCGGGCTCTCCAGTCTTGCGGACGCGGAGCGCGACGCCGCCTTTCACGGCTGATAGCGCGCCGCCCGCACGGGCGGGTCAGCGAGCCGGCGGAAAGGCCTTCAGTACTTCCCTCAGCAGGGCCCAGCGGTCGAAGCCCTGGTCCCCGTAGTCCAGGCCCCGGCGCACGATCACGAGGTCGTGGGAGGGCACCACGAGCACGAACTGCCCCCGGTTGCCGGCGGTGCTGTAGGCGTCCGCGGGCACCTCGCCCTTGCGCTCGTCCGGTACCAGCCACCACTGGCCGCCGTAGTCGTTGCCGCGCGGCGCCGACGCGGGCGCCGGGGTGCGCACGAAGTCGATCCAGTCCTTTGCCAGTAGCTGTTCCCCCTGCCAGCGACCGTCGTTGAGATAGAGCAGGCCGAAGCGGGCGAGGTCGCGGGCGTTGCTGTAGACCTGGCTGGACAGGATGAAGTCGCCGAAGCGGTCCGTGGAGAGCAGCGTGTTGCGCATGCCGATGCGGTCCAGCAGCGCCCGGCGCGGGTAGGCGAGATAATCGGCCTCGTCGGCGAAGGTCCGCTTCAGCGCGTAGACGGCGAGGAGCGTGTCGTAGTTCTCGTACTCCCAGGACGTGCCCGGCTCCCGCACCAGGCCGCGACGCCGGGCGCCGTCAACGGAGCTCGCCCCGGCCCAGTAGGCGAGCCCCGAGCCGGTGGCGTACTCCCTGTCGAAGCTGTCCACCGGGTACAGCCCGCTGCTCATGTGCAGCAGGTGGCGCAGGGTGATGGCCCTGCGCGGATCCGCGTCGTCGCCCGCCATGGCCGGCAGCCAGTCGATGCCCAGCGGCGCGTCGAGGTCGACCTCGCCCTCGGCGACGCGCTGGCCGATGAGCGTGACGGCGATGCTCTTCGCGGTGGACCAGGTCCGGGTCCGGGTGGTGCGGTCAAAACCTGGGGCGTAGCGCTCGTGGACGATACGGCCGCGGTGCACGACCAGCAGGCTGACCGTGTCCTGCTCCGGCGTCGGCCGCGCGAAGGCCCAGTCAGACGCGGCCTGCAGCGCTGCCGCGTCCACGTCGGCGGGCAGGGGTTCCGGCTCGACGCGGTCGCCGTCGGGCCAGGGCAGGTCCGCGCCTGCCGCCGGGTCGGGGGCGGGGAGCGCCGGCAGCTCGTCGATCGCCGCCAGCGGTGCGCCGGGTTGCAGCACGATGCAGCCGATGCCGCGGCGGAAAGCGGCGCTAACCGCGGGCCCGTGCCCGCCGCCGCCCACGGTGACCGCCTGCTGCTCCCGGTCGATCGTGTAAGGACCACCGTCCGCATCGCCGAGGACGCGTTCCTGCAGGAAGGCGAGTTCCTGCGCGAACACCTGCTCCAGCGTGCGCCGCGAGGTAAACAGGCCATTGCAGGTGAGCACCGCCTGCACGCCGTTGCGGATGAGCTGGCGGTTTGCGGCGTAGTAGTCGTAACCATCGCCTCTGCCGTCGTCGGCGGCAGCCGCCGCGGCGAGCAGTCCGGCGAGGACGAGGAGCATAGGTCGTGCCATGGGGCCTCCGGGGTCAGCTTGGAGCGAGCATGCTACGGGCTTGTATACTGCCGGGCCAGTCGCAGGGCGGGGGAGCCATGGCAGGAACGGAGCGTATCGACAGCAAGCTGCCGGGGGTGGGCACCACGATCTTCAGCACCATGACGGCGCTGGCGCAGGAGTGCGGCGCCATCAACCTGTCCCAGGGCTTCCCGGACTTCGACCCGCCGGCGGCGCTGGTGGACGCCCTCGGCGAGGCGGCCCGGGCCGGGCACAACCAGTACCCACCCCTTGCGGGCCTGCCCCGGCTGCGGGTGCTGCTGGCGGAGCAGCTGCAGCGCTACCGCGGCGTCACGGTGGACCCGGAGCAGGAGCTCACGGTCGTGCCCGGCGCCACGGAAGGGCTGTACTGCGCCATCACCGCCGTGGTGCGCCCGGGGGACGAGGTGATCGTGCTCGACCCGGTCTACGACAGCTACGAGCCCGCCGTCACCCTCGCCGGCGGTCGCGCCGTGCACGTGCCGCTGACGCCGGGGGACTTCGCCATCGACTGGGAGCGTGTTGCGGCGGCGATCACGCCGCGCACGCGCCTGCTGATGCTCAACACGCCGCACAACCCCTGCGGCAGCACCGTGAGCCGGGAGGACCTCGATACGCTGGCCGGACTCGCCGAGCGGCACGGCTTTCTCGTCTGCAGCGACGAGGTCTACGAGCACCTCGTCTTCGACGGGGCGGCCCACCACAGCGTGCTGCAGCACCCGGTGCTGCGCGGGCGGAGCTTTGCGCACTATTCCTTCGGTAAGACCTTCAGCGTCACCGGCTGGAAGACCGGCTATTGCGTGGCACCACCGGCGCTGACGGCGGAACTGCGCAAGGTGCACCAATTCGTCGCTTTCGTCGCCGTCAGCCCCGTGCAGCACGCCATCGCCGCGTTTCTCGAGGCGCACCCGGACTACCCCGGCACCCTGGCCGCGGCGTACCAGGCGCGCCGGGACCGCTTTCTCGGCCTGCTCGCCGACTCGCGCTTCCGCTTCCGGCCCGCGGCCGGGGCCTATTTCCAGCTCCTTGACTACGGCGCGTTGAGCGACGAGCCTGACACCGTGCTCTGCGAGCGCTGGACGCGGGAGCACGGCGTGGCCTCGGTGCCCGTGTCCGTGTTCCAGCAGGCGCCGCCCGCGGGGCAGACGCTGCTGCGCTTCTGCTTCGCCAAATCCGACGACGTGCTGGAGGAGGCTGCGAGACGACTATGCGCGATCTGAAGGTCACCCTGGTGCAGTGCGAGCTCGCCTGGGAGGCGCCGGCGGACAACCGGCGCCAGTTCGGCGAACTGCTCGAGACGGTCCCCGACGACAGCGACCTCATCGTCCTGCCGGAGATGTTCACCACCGGTTTTTCCATGAACGCGGTGGGCAATGCCGAGGAGCCCGGCGGTCCCACGGAGCAATGGCTGCTCGAACTGGCGCGGCTGCGCGACTGTGCGCTCACCGGCAGCATCGCCGTGCGCGCCGGCGAGGCGGTCTACAACCGCATGCTCTTCGCCACGCCCGAGGGCGTCATCCACTACGACAAGCGCCACCTGTTCCGCATGGGCGGCGAGCACAAGCGCTACGCGCCGGGCGCGGAGCGGGTCATCGTCGACTGGCGCGGCTGGCGCATCAAGCTGGAGGTCTGCTACGACCTGCGCTTCCCGGTGTTCAGCCGCAACCGCGGCGATTACGACCTCCTTATCTACGTGGCCAACTGGCCGGCGGTACGCGGTACGCACTGGCGCGCGCTGCTGCCCGCCCGCGCCATCGAGAACCTCGCCTGCGTGGTCGGGGTTAACCGCATCGGCAGCGACGCCAACGGCCTGGACTACGCCGGGGACAGCGTCGCCATCGACGCGCGCGGGGACTACCTGGCAGACCTTAAGGACCGGCCGGGCTGCGAGACGGTGACCTTCGACGGCGGCGCGCTGGAAGCCTACCGCGAACGCTTTCCCGGGCATCTCGACGCCGATGCGTTCACCCTGCACCTGTAGACGCTGGGCCACCGCAGCGGCGGCCGCGGCAACGATTCTTCCTTTCCCGGGGACCCATCCATGAAAGCATCCCGCGTCCTGCTCGTTCTCCTCGTCGTCGCCGTGGGCCTGTTCTTCGCCCTGGCGCCACGGATGGCCGAGGAGCGCATGAACCGGGTCCTGCCCCACGAGCGCGCCGAGGTGTCGCCCGAGGCGGCGGCCCTGCACGCGGACCTGGTGGTCGGCGACCTGCACGCCGACAGCCTGCTCTGGCGGCGCGACCTCCTGCAGCGCGGCGACCGCGGCCACGTCGATCTGCCGCGGCTGCGCGAGGGCAACGTCGCCCTCCAGGTGTTCACGGCGGTGACCAAAACGCCCGCCGGGATGAACTACGAGGAGAACGCGAGCGACGCCCGCGACAACATCACGCTGCTGGCGCTGGCACAGCGCTGGCCCTCGGCCACCTGGGACAGCCTCGCCGAGCGGGCCCTCTACCAGGCCGCCAAGCTGCGCCGCTTTGCCGAGGAGGAACCGGAGAGCCTGCTGCTCCTGCGTCATGGCGGCGACGTGCCCCGCCTGCTCGCCGCGCGCGCCGAGGGTGCAGAGACCGTGGGCGCCGTGCTCGGCATCGAGGGCGCCCACGCCCTGGACGGCGACCTCGCCAACGTGGACCGGCTGTTCGACGCCGGCTACCGCATGGTCGGCCTGCACCACTTCTTCGATAACGCCCTCGGCGGCTCACTCCACGGCGCCGGCAGCCACGGGCTCACGGACTTCGGCCGCCGGGTCGTGGAGCGGCTCGATGAACGGGGCATGATTATCGACGTGGCGCACTCGTCCCCGGAGAGCGTGCGCGACGTGCTCGCGTTGACGGCGCGGCCGGTGGTGGTCAGCCACACCGGGTTCCGCGGCGCCTGCGACACGCCGCGCAACATCGATGACGGCCTGATGCGGGACATCGCCCGCCGGGGCGGGCTCATCGGCGTGGGCTACTGGGATGCGGCGGTCTGCGACGTGTCGGCGGCGGGGATCGTCGCCGCCATCCGCTACGGTATCGACCTCGTCGGCGCCGACCACGTGGCGCTGGGCTCCGATTACGACGGGGCGACCACGGTGCCCTTCGACACCGCTGAGCTCGCGGTGCTGACCGACACGATGCTGCGCGAGGGCCTGGACGAGGCCACGATCCGCAAGGTCATGGGCGGCAACCTCGCGCGCTTCCTGGCGGAGAACCTGCCGCGGGGGCCCCGCTAGCGCCCGGGGTCAGCGGCCAGCGCCAGGATCAGCTTCCGCTGCGCGGCGCTCACCGGCATCACCGACAGCCGCGGCCGCTCGAGCAGCGCAAAGCCCGCCAGCTCGTCGCGCCGCGCCTTGAGCTCGGCCAGCGTCACCGGGCGGGGCAGGTGGCGCTCGTAGCGGATATCCACCAGGTACCAGCGCGGTGCGGCCGGGTCGCTTTTCGGGTCGAAGCCCGGCGCCCCTGGGTCGAACTGCGTCGGGTCGGGCCGCGGCGCCGAGGCCACGCGGGCGAGGCCGACCACGGCCGGTACCGCGCAGCTCGAGTGATAGATGAACACCTCGTCGCCCTCGCGCAGCTCGTCGCGAAGAAAATTGCGCGCCTGGTAGTTGCGCACCCCGTCCCAGGGTTCCACGCCGCCCGGTCGCGCCGCGAGATCGTCGAGGCTGAAACTGTCCGGCTCGGTCTTCAGCAGCCAGCAGGCCATGGCGCGAGCCCTACGCCGCCAGCGACCGAATGCGCGCCAGCAGCGCGCTGTCGACCGCGCGCGGCCCGGCCTCCCGGCGGCGCCCGTGGCGCCGCGCGCCCGGGAGTCGCGCGCCGGGGATCGCCTCGAAGCGCCGGAAGAACGCCTCGCTGCGCGCACCCGAGCCGGCGCCGGCGAGGACCGCCGGATCGAGGGCGATGATGAATTCGCCGCCCCGGGTCGGTCCGCCATCGGCCGAGTCTCCGGCGACCTCGTAGCTGAACGCGTCCCCGGTCGCTGCGGCCGCCAGCAGCTCCACCAGCAGGGCGATGGCCGAACCCTTGTGCCCGCCGAAGGGGAGCTGCGTACCGGCGAGGATGGCGGCCGGGTCCGTCGTGGCTGCGCCGTCTGCGTCCACGCCGGTGCCCTCGGGGACGGGATGCCCGGCCTGCGCAGCGAGCTGGATTTCCCCCTGGGCCATGGCCGCCGTGGCCATGTCGGCCACCACCGGGTCGGCACCGGGGCGCGGCCAGGCGAAGGCGAGGGGGTTGGTGCCGAAGATCGGTTCGCTGCCGCCGTGGGGCGCCACCACCGCCGCGTAGTTCACGCAGGCGATGCCGGCCAGGGCGTTGTCGGCGAGGGCCTCCGTCTCCGGCCACAGGGCGGCGAAGTGGTAGCAGTCGTTGATGGCCAGCGCCGCCACGCCGAGTGTCCGGGCGGCGTCGGCGAGGGCCGGCAGGCCGCGTTCGAGGGCCAGCGGCGCAAAGCCGCCGTCGCCGTCCGCGCGGAGGAAGGCCGGGGTGATCCCCGTGACCGTAGGATCCGCGTCGCCGCGCACGCGGCCGTTGCGCAGGGAGGCGACATAGCCGGGCAGGCGGAAGAGGCCGTGGGAGGTGGCGCCATCGCGCTCCGCGGCGGTGACGGTGCGCGCCACGGCCTCGGCGTTGGCTGCGTCGCAACCGTTGGCTGCCAGCACCGAAAAGGCGAGGTCGTGAATCTCGTCGAGGGAAAGCGGAGTGGTGTCCATCGGCGTCCGGGTTCCTGGGCCCGTCGCCGCGGAGTTTAGCAGCACCCCGCCCGGCGGCGGGGTGCAAGGAGGCTCACCGGCTGATGGTGTAGCCCAGCTGTTCGAGGACGAAACGGCCCTCGTCGAGGCTCCAGACCTTGCTGATCTCGCCGTCCTCGTTGAACTCGAAACGGGTTACGGAGCGCTGCTCGTAGGGAATCCCCGTATCGGCCTCTGTGGCGCTGAAGCGGTCGTGCACATAGACGACGTTGCCTTCGCCCACGGCCTCGATCACCTCGCAGGCGTCGGCCGGCCAGTTCTCGGCGTCGCTCATGCGCAGGCCGCGCAGCGAGCGCGCCTTGTCGTTCTTGCTGGCGATGATGCCCCGCTTGACCGCGATGTTCATCTCCTCGCCGTCGCGCCGGATGACGGCATTCACCGGTTCGCCGGGCTTGCCGCGGAAGACCAGGCGATCCCGGTTTTCCCAGGTGGCGGGTACGCCGCCGACCGAGACGAAAACGTCGCCCTCTTTCAGTACCTCGGCTGCCGGCGTCCCCGGTGTCACCATGGCGACGACGGATTCTTCCCGGTTGTTCGGGTCGAAGGAAAAGCCGAAGCCCACGTACCGCTGGGGCATAAAGACCCCGTCGTCAGCCATGTGGGCATCGACGTAGGCGATGAAGCCCTCCAGGTCGCCGCAGGCGGCCTCGACCCAGCCGGTTGCCACCTTTTTGTGGGCGCCCATGCCATGGCTGTCGGCCAGGGCTGCCGGTGTGGCGCAGGTGATGGCCGCCGCGGCTGCTGCTAGTGCCAGGTATCGCATAGTTCTTGTCCTTTTTTGCTGCAATGAGAGGGTGCAGCACGCACCCGCGGCCGACACCGACCGTTTGCTAAACGTAGACCACGCTTTAGGGATGGCAAGCCCTCTTTGGGCTCGATCTCCTGATCAGCGGCCCCTGAACACCGCCTTGCGGCGCTCGACGAAGGACTGCACGCCCTCGGCCGCGTCCTCGCTGGCCATGACCGGCACGAGGTCGCGAAGGAACTGGGCCACTGAGCTCTCGCGGTCGTGCTCCTGGCTGAAGCGCGTGGCCCGCAGGCAGGCCTGCACCGCGAGCGGCGCGGCGTCGGCGACGCTGCGGGCAAGCGCCAGGGCCCGGTCGATCTGTTCGCCGGGCTCGGTGAGTTCCTGCACCATGCCCCAGCGCAGCGCGTCGTCCGCGCTCCAGCGGTCACCGGTGAGCAGCACGCGCTGGGCGTTGCCCCAGCCGATCTCCCGGGGCAGGCGCAGGGTCGCGCCGCCGCAGGGATAGAGGCCCCGCTGCACCTCCAGCATCTGGAACTGCGTATCGCGGGCGGCGACGCGGATCTCGGTGTTCAGCAGCGCCTCCACGCCCCAGGTGAAGCAGTAGCCCTGCACGGCGATCACCACGGGCTTGCGATGCAGGTCCCCCGCGGTGCCGAGGGGGTCCACTTCGCCCTCTTGCACCGGGAAGCCCTCGCCGGAGGAGAAAATCCCGGCCCACTGGTCCAGCTCGACGCCGGCGGTGAAGTGCTTGCCCTCTGCCGACAGCACGGCCACGCGCAGCTCCGGGTCGTTGTCCAGCCGGTAATAGGCCTCGGCCAGCGCGTGGTACATCTCGAGGCTAAGCGCGTTGTACTTCTCCGGGCGGGTGAGGTGGATATGGAGGATGTGGCCGTCGACGCGGGTTTCTACCTGGGACATGCTGCTTTCCTTCTGGCTGTCGCTGGGTTTTTCTTGCCGGGTACTTCAGACCGTGATGCAGCCTGTCCGCCACTGCCGGTCTTCGGGGGCACAATAGTCACCGCTCGGGCGCCCCGGTGCAACGTCGTCCTCCCCCGCCATAGAACGGTGTCCTCCCCCATCGTCCTCTCCCCGTTCCTATTGAACTGTCGCGGGCCCTTGGCGATCATGGTCGCCCCCGACCCGGAACCCGACCCGCCATGGCCGACACTACAACGGAGAGCACGCCCCGGGCCTATGTCCTGTCCTTCCGCTGCCCGGACCGGTTGGGCGTCGTCGCCCGTTACTCCGGCCTCATGTACGAATGCGGCGCCTACATCACCGAGGTGTCGAACTACAGCGACCCGGTCACGGAGATGTTCTTCCTGCGCTGCGTCTTCGATGACCGGGCCATGACCGTGCCCTACGCCGAACTGGCAAGCCGCCTGGAGACGCTGGCGGCGGACATGGCCATGGACTACACGCTGCGCCCGGTGGGCCAGCGGCCGCGGGTGCTGGTGGCGGTGTCGCGCTACGATCACTGCCTGAGCGCGCTGCTCACCAAGTGGCAGGCCGGGGCCCTCCCGGCGGAGATCGTCGCCGTGGTCAGCAACCACGAGGATTGCCGCCGGCTGGCCGAGTTCCACGGCCTGCCCTACCATCACCTGCCGGTCACCGCGGACAACAAGCCCGAGCAGGAGGCCGCGCTGTACGCGCTCATGGAGACGGAGCGGGTCGACCTCCTGGTCCTGGCGCGGTATATGCAAATTCTTTCAGACGACCTCTGCCGCCGCATCGAGGGCAGGGCGATCAACATCCATCACTCCTTCCTCCCGGGCTTCAAGGGCGCGCGGCCCTACCACCAGGCCTATGAGCGCGGGGTGAAGGTGATCGGCGCGACCGCCCACTACGTGACCTCGGATCTCGACGAAGGGCCGATCATTGCGCAGGAGGTGCGGCCCATCGACCACCAGGTGTCGGTCCAGCAGATGGTGCATTACGGGCACGATATCGAGGCCACGGCGCTCGCGCAGGCGGTGCGGTTGCACTGCGAGCAGCGGGTGATCCTCAACGGCCAGCGCACGGTGATTCTCTAGGTCATGCGCTACTCGGCACTCTCGTTGCTCCGGGGGGCGCTCAACGGCCACCGGGACTGGCCCCAGGCCTGGCGCAACCCGTCTCTCAAAGGCAGCTACGACGCGGTGATCGTCGGTGGCGGCGGGCACGGCCTGGCAACCGCCTATTACCTCGCGAAGCAGCACGGCATGCGCAACATCGCCGTCCTCGAGAAGGGCTGGCTAGGCGGTGGCAACACCGGGCGCAACACCGCCGTGAGCCGCTCGAACTATTTCTACCCGGAGAGCACCCGCTTCTTCGATCATTCACTGCGCCTCTACGAGGGGCTGGGCCGCGAGCTGAACTTCAACATCATGCTCAGCCAGCAGGGCATCATCGGCCTCGCGGCCAGCCGCCACGAGCTCGAGACCTATCGCCGCTGGGTCACGGCCATGCAGCTGCAGCCGGTGGATGCCGAACTGCTCACCCGGGACCAGGTCGCCGCACGGGTGCCGCTGCTCAACATGAGCCGCCGGGCCCGCTACCCGGTCTACGGTGCCTTCATGCAGAAGCGCGGGGCGATCTCCCGCCACGATGCCGTCGCCTGGGGCTATGCGCGGGCGGCGGACGCCCTCGGTGTCGACATCATCCAGCACTGCGAGGTCACCGGGATCGATGTCGCCGGCGGTGCCGTTTGCGGGCTCCGGACCACGCAGGGCACGGTGCGCAGCGACAAGGTCGCCCTGGCCGTGGCCGGCCACAGCTCGGAACTGGCAGCCATGGCAGGCCTGCGCCTGCCGATCGAGAGCCAGGCGCTGCAGGCCATGGTCACGGAGCCGGTGAAGCCCTGCTTCGACCACATCGTCATCTCACCCGCGGTGCATTGCTACCTGTCGCAATCGGACCGCGGAGAGTTCGTCATCGGCGGCGGTACGGACCTGTACCCGTCCTACGGCCAACGCGGTTCCCTGCGCGGCACCGAGGCGGTGCTGGGCGCGGTGGTGGAGCTGTACCCGGCCCTGTCGCGCATGCGGCTCATGCGCCAGTGGGCGGGCATCGTGGATATTTCCCCGGACACCAGCCCCATCATCGGCAAGACGCCGGTCACGGGGCTCTACCTGAGCACCGGTTGGGGTACCGGTGGCTACAAGGCCATCCCCGCGGGAGGCGAGACCCTGGCCTGGACCATGGCCGAGGACCGGCCCCACGAGCTGATCGAGCCTTTCGGCCTGGACCGCTTCGTGAGCGGGCGGCTCATCGACGAGGGCGCCGCGTCCGGCGTCGCACACTGACGAGCGGGAGCGAAAGCAGGCTGTGAGGATCCAACCGGCATGATGCGTATCGAGTGTCCCTGCTGCGGCCTGCGCAGCGAAGACGAATTCCGCTGCGGCGGCGAGTCCCACGTCGCGCGCCCGGCGGAGCCGGCCGCGGTGGACGACGAGACCTGGTCCGCCTACCTGTACCTGCGCGAAAACCCGAAGGGCGTGCACTACGAGCGCTGGCATCACCGCTACGGCTGTGGCCAGTGGTTCAACGTGGCCCGGGACCTGGTGAGCCACGAGATTGTCGCCGTCTACCCCATGGGCGCCGGGAAGCCGCAGCTCGACCGGGGGGGGCGCGCGTGAAGCCGACGATCCAGCGCCTTCCGCACGCGCGCGTCGACCTCTCGGCGCCGATCGAGTTCACCTTCGATGGGCGCCGCTACACGGGCTACGCCGGTGACACCCTGGCCTCAGCCCTGCTCGCCAACGGCGTGGCCGTGGTCGGCCGCAGCTTCAAGTTCCACCGGCCGCGGGGCATTTTCGCCGCGGGTCCGGAAGAGACCGGTGCCTTCGTCCAGCTGGGGGAGGGCGCGCGCGCCGAGCCCAATGCGCGCGCCACGCTGGTGCCGCTGTATCCCGGCCTGTCGGCCCGCGGGCAGAATGCCTGGCCCGGCGTGCGCCGCGACTTCTGGGGCGTTCTCGACCGGTTCCGCGCCCTGCTGCCGGCGGCCTTCTACTACAAGACCTTCCAGTGGCCGAGCTGGCACTTCTGGGAGCCGCTGGTGCGTCGCGCGGCCGGCCTCGGCCGGGCGCCGACCGCGCCGGACCCGCAGTGGTACGTCAAGGAGAACGCTCACGCCGAGGTGGTCGTCGTCGGTGCGGGCCGCTCGGGCCTGCGCGCTGCCCTTGAAGCGAGCGCCAGCGGTGATGACCGCGTGCTGCTCATCGACGAGCAGGAGTTCCCCGGCGGCAGCCTCCTCGCCAGCCCGAACCCGGCGGACCGGGCCTGGCTCGACGAGGCCCTGGCGACCCTCGCCGCCCGCGACAACGTCACCCTGCTCACGCGCACGACCGTCAACGGTTACTACGACCACAACGTGCTCGCGGCGCTGGAGCGCTGCACGGACCACCTCGGCCCGGCGGCGCCGGCCACCCGGCCCCGGCAGCGGTTGTGGCGTCTTTTTGCCGGGCGGGTCGTGCTCGCCACCGGCGCACTGGAGCGTCCGCTGGTGTTTCCGGACAACGACCGGCCGGGGATCATGCTCGCATCGGCGCTCTGTGAATACGCGCTGCGCTACGGGGTCGTGCCGGGCGCCGAGCTCGCCCTCTACAGCAATAACGACAGCGCCTGGCGCCGCGCCCTGGCGCTCACCGCCCACGGTGTACCGGTCGCCCACATCGTCGACGTGCGCCGCGAGGTGGACGACGCCCTGCGCCAGGCGGCAGCCCGAGCCGGCATCGTTCAGCACCTCGGCCACGCGGTGGTCGAAACCCGCGGCGACCCGGCCCTGGACGGCATCACGCTGCAGGCGCTGGCCCCCGACGGCAGTGGCCTGCTGGCGTCCCGCAAGAGCCTGCCCTGCGATGTGCTGGCCCTGGCCGGGGGCTGGACCCCCACCGTGCACCTGTACTCGCAGGCCGGCGGGCGGCTGCACTGGCGCGAGGCGGACAGCTGTTTCGTGCCGGCCGGTTGCGCGCAGGCCGTGACCGTCGTCGGCCGCGCGGTCGGGGACTTCGGTGAAGCGCTCAATACCGGGCCGCTCTGGGTCACCCCGGGTGTGGCCAGCAACCGCCAGTGGGTGGATTTTCAGTACGACGTCACCGCGGCCGATATCGAGCTGGCCGTGCGCGAGAACTACCGCTCCGTGGAGCATCTCAAGCGCTACACCACGGCGGGGATGTCCATCGACCAGGGCAAGACCAGCAACGTCAATGCGCTCGGGCTCCTCGCAGAGCTGTCGGGCCGGCCGGTGCCCGAGGTGGGTACGACCCGCTTCCGCCCGCCCTACCACCCGGCGACGCTCGGCGCCTTCGGGGGCCTGGAAATGGGGGCGCTGTACCAGCCTTTCCGGCGCCTGCCGGCCCACGAATCGCACCTCGCCCTGGGCGCAGCACTCGAGGACTACGGCGGCTGGCAGCGCCCGGCGTACTATCCCCGCCACGGCGAGCGCGAGGCGGAAGCGGTCACCCGGGAAGTGCGCGCCGTGCGCGAGGCAGCGGGGCTCCTCGACTACTCGCCCCTGGGCAAGCTGGAGGTGCGCGGCCGGGATGCGCGCGGGTTCCTGAACCGCGTCTACGTCAACAACCTCCTGACCCTGCGGCCGGGCGCTGCCCGCTACGGCCTGGTACTCAACGAGACCGGTATCGTCATGGACGACGGCGTGGTGGTCTGCCTCGCCGAGGATCACTTCCTACTGCACACCACCTCGGGCGGTGCCACGGCGGTGCGGGAACATCTCGAAGAGTGGCTGCAGTGCGAGTGGACGGACCTCGACGTCCTCGTCACCGACGTCACCACCGCCTGGGCCACGGCCATGCTCAGCGGCCCCGCAGCCCGCGCCGTCCTGGAAGCAGTGCCGAGTGATATCGACCTGGATCGCGAGGCGTTCCCGCACATGCAGTTCCGGGCCGGCCACCTCGCCGGCGTGCCCTGCCGGGTGCTGCGGGCCAGCTTCACCGGAGAGGTATCTTTCGAGATCAGCGTGCCCGCGGGCTACGGGCGGGCCGCCTGGGAGGCGCTGCTGGCCGCCGGGCGCGATCACGGCCTGCTGCCCTTCGGCCTGGAGGCGCTCATGGTGCTGCGCACGGAAAAGGGCTACCTGCACGTGGGTACCGATACCGACGGTACCACCATGCCGCAGGACCTCGGCTGGGGGCGGGCCATCGAGCGCCAGGCGGCGGACTTCGTCGGGCGCCGCTCGCTGGAGCTCGCGGTCGGCCGGGACCCGGGGCGCCGCCAGTTCACCGGCCTCGAGCCGCTGGACCCGGCGGCCCGTCTCAGCGACGGGGCGCACGTGCTGACCCCCGATGGCACCGCCTCGGCGGGCTACGTGACCTCTGCCTGCTACAGCCCGACCCTGGGCCGGACCGTGGCCCTCGGCCTGGTGGCCGACGCGCGGGCCCGCCGGGGCGAGGTGGTCAAGGCGTGGTATGCCGGGGAGAGTGTTCCCGTGCGGCTGGTATCGCCGGCATTTTACGACCCGGAAGGAGCGCGCCTCGATGACTGAGCTGGCCTGGCAGGAACCGCTGCGCGGCGGCGCCGTCGCCCGTGACGGCTTTCGTCTCGCGGCGGCGGAGGACCTCGCGCTCGTCCGCCTGCAACTGGTGGCCGGGAACGCGGACGCCGAGGGCCGGGCCGAAGCGGCCCTGGGCGCGGCGCTGCCGACAACCGGCGGCGTGGTCGAGGGGAGCACATGCCGGGTCGCCGGCCGCGCACCGGGGGACTGGCTGCTTATCGCGGGCGGAAGCGAAACCGCTTCCCTCGTGCAGACCCTGGAGACCGCCCTCGCCGGGTCCACCGCGGCGGTGACTCCGGCAACCGATGGCCAGGTCGCGCTGCGGCTGATCGGTCCGGCGCGCGACCGGGTGCTCGCCCGGGGCACCACGCTCGACCTCGGTCGGCTGGCGCCGGGGCAGTGCGCGGCCACCCGCTTCGCCGGCGTGCCCGTGTTCCTGGTTCCCGAGGCCGAGGCCATGCTGCTCCTGGCGTGCCGGTCCCTCGCGGTGTACCTCCGCGACTGGTGCGATGCGGCGAGCGCCGACTGCTGCTAGCATACGCGGCCCGTAACCCACACGTGCACAGGTCTGCAGGGAGTAGCCATGACCGCGGCAATCATTGACGGCAAGGCGGCAGCCGTCGCCCTTCGCGGGCAGGTCGCCGCGGAGGTGGCCCGGCTGGGCCAGGCCCACGACCTCCAGCCCGGCCTCGCGGTCGTGCTCGTGGGCGAGGACCCGGCCAGCCAGGTCTACGTGCGCAACAAGGGCCGGCAGACCGTGGAAGCGGGGATGCTCAGCCACACGCACCGGCTCGACGGGGACACGAGCGAGGCGGACCTGCTGGCGCTGGTGGCGGAGCTCAACGCCGACCCGACGGTGCACGGCATCCTGGTACAGCTGCCGCTGCCGCCGCAGATCGACGAGCAGCGCGTGATCCGCGCCATCGATCCGGCGAAGGATGTCGACGGGTTCCACCCGCTGAATACGGGCGCCCTGGCCAACGGCGACCCCGATGCGCTCGCGCCCTGCACCCCCGTCGGCTGCCTGCTCCTGCTCCGCGAGCAGTTCGACAACGATCTCGCCGGGCAGGATGCGCTGGTCATCGGGCGCAGCAACATCGTCGGCAAGCCCATGGCGCAGCTGCTCCTGCAGGAGAGCTGCACGGTGACCATCGCCCATTCCCGCACCCGGGACCTGCCGGCGCTGTGCCGCCACGCGGACATCGTCATTGCCGCCGTGGGCCGGCCCGAGATGGTGCGCGGTGACTGGCTGAAGCCGGGCGCCGTGGTCATCGACGTCGGCATCAACCGGCTGCCCGGCGAAGGCGACAAGGCCCGGCTCGTCGGCGACGTCGCCTTCGCGGAGGCACGGGAGGTGGCCGGGGCGATCACCCCGGTGCCGGGCGGTGTCGGCCCGATGACCATCGCCTGCCTGCTGCGCAACACCGTGGTGGCCGCCTGCCGCCAGGCCGGCGTGGCCTGCCAGCTCGTCTAGGCTCCCGGCTGTCGCGGCGCTAGGACGCCTCGCCGGCGACCTCTCCGGTGAGTGAATCAAAGAACGCGTAGGTCCCGCGCCGGCGCTTGCTGTGGTACATCGCCCGGTCGGCGGCGAGCATCAGGGCCTCGAGGCTGTGACCGTCCTGCGGCCAGAGTGCCACGCCGATACTCGCCGAGATGGCGAGTTCCTCCCCCTCCCAGGACACCGGCTCCGAGAGCCGCTCGCCCAGGCGCCGGGCCATGGCCTCCAGCTGCTCGCGGGCGGGGCTGGCGCCGAGCAGCACGACGAACTCGTCGCCGCCGGAGCGCGCGATCAGGTCCGATGCCCGCAGCTGCTGGCGCAGGCGCTCGGCCACGGTGGTCAGCATGGCGTCGCCGGCGGCGTGCCCCCAGCTGTCGTTGATGCGCTTGAAGCGGTCGAGATCCAGCAGCATGAGCGCGTGCTCGCCCGGCCGCCCGAGGATTTCCCGGGCCCCCGCCTCGAGGCCGCTGCGGTTGGCGACTCCGGTCAGCGGGTCCGTTGCCGCCGCCTCGGCCAGCACCCGCGAGCGCAGGGTCAGTTCGAGCTTCTCGGCCTGCATGACCCGGATGCGCGCCGACAGGGCCATGGCCAGCCCCACCATTTCCGCGAGGATGCCCATCTGCAGGGCGTTGCCCAGGAGGAAAGCGGAGTTGCCGAGGCCCCAGGAGACGATCACCGTGAGGCCGATGGTGATGAACAGCGCACAGATCGCGAGCATGTACCACAGCGCCGGCGCATAGCCTTCGCGCCAGCGCCGGAAGCTCACCCCTATCATCAGCAGCGACCCGGTGAGGGCGACCAGCTCCGTGCTGCGGTGGGAGATGCTGGTATAGCCCGCTGCGCCGAGCAGCGCATTGACGACGGCGGCGGCGATGGCGAGCTTCAGGATCGCGTCGACCCGGGGCAGGCGCCCGGGAATGGCGAGGAAGGCGCGCGCAAACAGGCCGCTGAAGGCGAGCCACAGCGCCGGGGCGACCTGGTAGCTGTGCTCGATGAGCCAGGGGCTTTCGGGCCAGAGATAGTGTGCCGCGTGCCCGTTGAAGGTGGCCAGCGTCAGCAGGGCGAACGCGCAGGCGAACACGTAGTAGCCGTAGGAACGATCGCGAAACACGGCGGTAAGGGCGAGGTTGTAGACCAGCAGGGTCAGCAGCACGCCGTAGCAGATGCCGTCGAAAAGCCGCTTGTGCGCCCGCTCGTGCTGGTAGTCGCGCAGGTCCCAGGCGATCGGCGTCACCGTGTGCGTGAGGTCTGCCTGCACGCGCGCGTAGGCGCGGTAATCCCCCGGGGCGAGGTGGCCGAGCGGCATCACGGCGCGCTCGCTGCCGAGGGGGCGCGTCGCGTAGGGCTCGCGCAGGCCGCTGTGCACCGGCGCCTCGAGCGCTTCGCCGTCTGTCGTGAAGGGGCCGTAGAAGTCCACCGTGCGCAGTGCGGTGGTCGGCAACTCCAGGAGCAGGAATCGGCCCGGTTCCGTCACCCGGAACTGCACGCGCAGCCAGCGCGGCTCGCCGCGCGCGGTGCGCAGCGACCCGCTCGGGTACGTCCAGCTGACCGAGCCGCCCAGCACGGCGTCGAGGGGGGCATCAGCGGTGACGGCGACGGTGCCGGTCAGCGCCTGGCCCGCGGGGCCGGGGTCGAGGACGACCGCCGGCCGGTCGGCGAAGGCCAGCAGTGGCAGCAGGGCCAGCAGCGCGAGCAGGCCGGCGCAGCGGCCCCGGTGCCCCCGGCGAACCGGCTTCACTGCACCGTGACCTCGACCGGAATCCAGCGGTTGATGATGTAGCCCAGGGTCCCGGCGCCGCGCATCAGGGAAAGCGCGCGGTCGAGGTCCTCGAGGAGATCACTGTTGCCCGGCGCAACGGCCCAGGCCAGCTGTTCCTCCGTGAGCGGACGGTACAGGCTGATCATGTCGTCGTTCTCGCTGCTGGTGGCGAGGCGCCAGCTGGTCGGTGCGTCGTGGATGTAGAGGTCGATGCGATCCTCGCGAAGCGCCTCGAAGGCGCTGTCGGGGTTCGGGAAGAAAGCGACTTCGGCGTCCGGCAGCTCGCGCTCCGCGAAGGCGGCACCGGTGGTGCCGGGCTCTACGCCGATGCGCACCCCCGGCTGGTAGATCGCCCAGGGCTGACCGAAGCGCAGTACCTTGTCCCGGTGCAGGATCGCCATCTGGCCGACGCGGAGATAGGGGTCGGCAAAGCGCACGATGCGGCTGCGCTCCGCGGTCACGCTGAGGCCGGACATGATCACGTCGATGTCACCGGCGAGCAGAGCGGGGATCAGCCCGTCGAAGGGCAGGGGTACGAGGCTCACCTCGCGGGAGAGAATCTCGCCCACGGCGCGGGCGTTGTCCGCCTCGAGGCCGACGATACGGTCCCCGCTGCGCCAGGCGATGGGCGGGTAGTCCGGCGACAGTCCCACGCGCAGGGGCTCCGCGTCGAGCGCGGGGCAGAGAACGAGCAGGAGCGCGGCAAGTGCGTGGCGGAGCTTCATGGCGGTTCCCCGGGGCGCGATTGGCGCAGAGGACACTACCATCCTTCCCCGGCAAGACCAATACGGGCCGCGCCGGGGCTAGGGCGGTGGCGCGACCTCGCCGGAGAGCAGCTGCTCGCGGAAGGCCTGCGCCGGGACGGGGCGGCCGAACAGGTAGCCCTGGAAGCGCTGGCAGCCGAGCAGGACGAGAAACTCCCGGATGTCCTCGCTCTCCACGCCCTCGGCCAGCACCGTGAGCTTCAGCGCCTGGGCCATGGAGAGCGTGGCGCGGACGATGCTCGCGTCGCCGTGGTTATCGATGACGCCGCGCACGAAGGACTGGTCGATTTTCAGCGAGTCCACGGCGAGCGTCTGCAGGTAGCGCAGGGAGGAGTAGCCCGTGCCGAAGTCGTCGATGGCGAAGCGCAGCCCCGCCTCGTGCAGCCGTGCCATGCACTCCTGGGTCGTTCCCAGCTCGTCGATGAACAGGCTCTCGGTTACCTCCAGTTCCAGCTGCGCGGCGGGAACCCGGTGCCGCTCTAGAGCCGCGAGCACGGCGTCCGAGAAGCCCATGCGCGTGAACTGGCGCGTGCTCACGTTGACGGCCATGACCAGGGCTTCGCAGCCGGGCAGTTCGCGGAAGCCGGCGAGCAGGCGGCAGGCCTCGTTCACGACCCAGTCCCCCAGGTCGTAGATGAGGCCCGTTTCCTCGGCGACCGGAATGAACTCGGAGGGGGGGATCCACTGCCCGTTCCGCTGCCAGCGCAGCAGCGCCTCGGCGCCGAAGGTGGCACCGCGGGCATCGCACTGGGGCTGCAGGTAAAGCTCGAGCTCGTCGCGCGCCAGCGCCTCGCGCAGCTGCTGTTCCAGGGACAGTCGCGCCTCGATGGCCTGCTGCATCTCGTGTACGAAGAAGCGCACGGCGTTGCGTCCCTCGTCCTTGGCCTGGTACATGGCCGTGTCTGCGTGGCGCAGCAGGTCCTCGGTGTCCTCGCTGTCCGAGGGCATCAGGCTGACGCCGATGCTGGCGCTCAGGTGAAGCTGGGTGCCCTCGATCGTGATCGGTTCCGCTATCGCGGCGCGAATGCGCTCCGCCGTGTTGTGCGTGTGCTGGATGACGTGCTCCAGCGTGCCGTCGAGCTCGGTGAGCAGGACCACGAACTCGTCGCCCCCCAGCCGCGAGGCGGTGTCGGTCTCGCGCAGTTTATCGCGCAGGCGCGCGGCGACGGCCTGCAGCACCGCGTCGCCGGCGCTGTGACCCAGGGAATCGTTGATGCGCTTGAAGTGGTCCAGGTCGAGGAAGAGCAGGGCTGCCCGGTTGCCTTGGCGTAGGGCGTGGGCGCGGGCCTGCCGCAGCCGGTCTGTGAGCAGGCGGCGGTTGGGCAGGCCGGTGAGGTCGTCGTACAGCGCCTGCCGCTCCACGGTTTCCTCGGCGCGCTGGCGCAGGTGGGTCATCTCGAAGCCGCGGGTGAGCGTCTCGTGTACGCGACGGGTGACCAGCGCCATGAAACCCAGGTAGAGCAGGGCGATGGTTCCGAGCTGGATCGCCGGCAGGCTGCCCTCGGCAAACAGCCGCACGGCGAAGGGAAGGATGCACAGCGCGAGGAAGGGCAGGCTGGCTTCGATGAACGCGGCCAGGCTGACCACGGCACCCGCGCACATCCCCGCGATGATGAAGGCCAGCAGCGACAGGTCGTAGCTGTTCTCCGCCGTAAACAGGATAAAGCCCGCGGCGCCCCAGGTCAGTCCGGACAGCAGGGCCCCGGCGATCGCGTGGCGATACCAGCGGGTCTCACGGCGGTCCGGGGGCGTCGCCCTGGCGAAGCCCCTGGCCGTCCACAGCCGATAGGCTGAAACGGCGAGGGTCGCCGCCAGCCAGCCGTGGAGTGCCAGCGGCGCCGCGCTGTCGCGCAGCAACCACCAGAGCACCAGGCTGTTGACCAGGACGGCGAGCAGGGACTGGCGCAGAGACCGGTAATAGAGGGCCAGGCGCTCGTCGTGGACATAGGCCGCCAGGCGTGTCGCCTCGGCCCCCGGAGTGGACTCGTCGTCGATGGAGAGCGTCGGCTCAGCCTGGCTCATGGAAGCGGCCGTGGCGCCCCGCGCCGGAAGCGAAGCGCTCGGCGCCGCCGACGGCCTCGGTCTCCAGTACCGGGTAGCCGCCGGCGCCCTCGCGGCTCAGCGCCTCGGCGAGGGGGTAGTCCCACTGCGCGATCGCGGAAGCCCGGTCGGCGCGCAGGCACTGCTGCGGGAACGCGGCGATCTCCGCGGCGAGGGCCCGGGCGGCGGCGAGGCTCTCGCCGTCGGCGACGACACGGTTGGCGAGGCCCATGGCGAGCGCCTCCTCCGCGTGTACCGGCCGGCCGGTGAGGATCATGTCCATGGCGCGGCCGTGACCGACGATGCGCGGCAGGCGCACGGTGCCGCCGTCGATGAGCGGGACCCCCCAGCGCCGGCAGAAGACGCCGAAGACGGTCGATGCCTCGGCGATGCGAAGGTCGCAGAGCAGGGCGAGCTCGAGGCCCCCGGCCACGGCGTAGCCGGGCACGGCGGCGATCACCGGTTTGTCGAGAGCCATGCGCGACGGGCCCATGGGGCCCTCGCCGCGCCCGCTCGGCTCGACGCGGTTGCGCCGCGCCGGGTCGCCGAGCGCCTTCAGGTCCGCCCCGGCGCAGAAGTCGCCGCCGGCGCCGGTAAGTACCGCGACCGCGACGCCGTCATCGGCCTCGAAGTCGCGAAAGGCCGCCAGCAACGCTTCGGCGGTTGGGCGGTCGACGGCGTTGCGTGCCGCCGGCCGGTTAATGGTGATTGTGCAGACCGGTCCGTCGGTCGCGGTGAGGACAGCAGCGTCGCCGGGCACAGCGCTTCAGCCCATCGGCAATGCCGGGACGCCGGCGACGGCCATGTGGCCGTAGCGGGCGAAGAGGAACCAGGCAACGGCGCCGATGAGCACGGTCGCGACAGTGGCGGGCATGCGGCCGGGCGGGTAGGAGACGCCGGCCGCGCGGTCCAGCTTGCGGGAGCGGATATACAGCACCACCGCCCAGACAAAGAACGCGCCGAAGAAGACCACATCGCCGACCCGTCCGTTCGCCAGCAGGTGACCGAAGGCCCAGAACTTCACGGCCATGACCATCGGGTGGCCCAGCCGTGCCTTTAGGTGGTTGCCCGGGACGTAGGCCGCCACGAGCAGGATGAACGCGGGCAGCGTGAACAGGGACACGGCGTGATAGAGCCCGACGGGCGGGTTCCAGAGCATGGTCGGGTCCTTGCGCATGGCGCCGTAGCCCCAGATCGCCAGGGCGAGGCCGGCGATGGAGACCAGGCCGTAGACCGCCTTGAAGGGCTTCTCGCCCATGGTCGCGACGCGGGCGCTGCGCCAGTCGTTGGCGTAGATGCGCAGCGAATGGGTGCCGAGGAAGAGCACCAGGCCGAGAATCATCCAGGTCATAGCGGGTCTCCGAAGTGTTTGGTGGGTGAGAGTGTAACGCAGCCCCCTTGGGACAGGAACGCGGGGGAATCCGGAACAGGGCATTGCGGAAAAAAAAGCGACCATGGGACGGGCCCATGGTCGCCAGCAGAGAGAGCCCGGGCCGCCGGGGCGGCCCGTCCGGTCAGAAGCGGTAGCTGAGGCCGACGCGCATGCTCCACAGGGAGGTGTCGCCGATCCGCTGCTGTGCCTGGCCGTTGGCTTCCTGCTCGGCGGTGACGCCGTAGGGGAAGGAGGGCTGGTTCATCACGCCCCAGTCGTCGTTCAGCAGGTTGGTCAGGTTGTCGATGATGATGAACGCGCTGCCGCGGTGACCCGGCGCGAAGCCCGGGACCTCCTGCGAAATGCGCAGGTCGATCTTGCTGAAGGAGTCGCCCTCCTGGCTGTTGCGGCTGCCGCCGACGGGCAGCACGTTCTGCTCGAAGTCGAGGAACGGCTGGAAGCCATAGGCGTCTGCCGTACCTTCGCTGCCGCTCAGCGTGATGCTGTAGGGGATGCCGGAGTTGTACTGGCCGAACAGCGAGATGCGGGTCTCGTAGCCCCCGAAGAAATCGACGCCGTAGTTGAGCACGGCCGTGAAGCGGTGCTCGATGGCCCAGTTCGACGGCGCCAGCTCGTCGGCCTGCGGGTCGAAGAACGCGCGGTTGGCGTAGTTCGAGAAGGCCACGGAGGAGGTCATCGGGTTCGGGTCCTTGGCCTCCGTGTAGGCGTAGCCCAGGCGCAGGTCGAGGCCGTTGTCCCAGCTCTTGAAGGCGCTGAAGGCAATCGACTCGGACTCGGTGCCCTTGCTCGAGTTGGTCAGCACGAAGGAGGGCTCGCGCACGCTCTCGTAGATCGGGTAGCCGAGGTCGTTGGTGCCCGTGCGCTCGAGATCGCCGCGCTTGTAGACCGCGGTGTCCTCGCCGCGGCTGACCTGGACGTCGGCCGTCACGGTGACGTCCATCGGCGCGTACCAGGTCAGGCCCGCGGTGTACTTCCACTCGCTGGGGATGTCGAAGTCCGGGTCGAGGTAGACGATCTCGAAGTTGGAGCCGTCGCCGGCGGCAACCACGTCGGCGATCTCCTGCGGCACGCCGTAACCCGGGCCGCAGACGGGGACGCCTTCCTCGCAGTTGACGTAGTTCTGCGCGAACAGGTCCATGCCATCGATACGGGCCTGCACCGCCGTCGTGTTGGTGTTGCTGTAGGTGTTGGACAGCCAGACGTTCGGGTTGCCACCGGAGAAGAGGCCGATGCCGCCGCGGAAGGACAGCTGGTCGGAGAAGTCGTAGGTGGCGCCGAAGCGGGGCTGGAGCAGGTCGCGCCCGTCCAGGGTGTCGTTGTTGCCGAAGCCGTAGCTGGCCAGGAAGGCCGGGTTCAGGTTCGGCTCGTCGTCGGTCTCGTAGTAGTCGTAGCGCAGGCCGTAGGTCACGGTCAGCCGGTCGTTCACCTGCCACTCGTCCTGCAGGTAGACGTAGTTGATCGCGTACTCGAAGGCCTCGGCAATGTCGGCCTCGTTGTTGCTGATCGCGTTGCCGTAGTAGACCCGGTCCGCCAGGCCGGCGCGGAAGTTGTCGATGCCGTCGAAGCGGATCTCCGTGTCCACGTGCTGGTAGAACAGGTTGAAGATGTCGTAGGCCTCGCGCTCGTAGCCGCCGGTGATCGTGTGCGAACCGAGCTGGTAGCGGCCGCGGGCCACGAACTGGTCGATGGTGTACTCGAGCTCGTTGGCGTGCCGGCTGTCGTCACCGCCGAGGTAGACGTCGACGTCGTCGAGCTCCACGCGGATTTCGCCGAAGGCGTCGCCCGCGCGGGGGACCTGCACGAAGTCGACCTCGGTGCGGGCGATGCGAACTTCCGTGGAGAAGTTGTCGGTCCAGTCGGAGTAGAGGCTGGCGATGTAGGAGTTCAGCTCGGCACCACGATTGTAGAAGTGGTCCGAGAACTCGAACTCGATGTTCTCGCCGTCGGAGGGCGTGGCGTTGGTGGAGTCGTTGTACATGTAGGTCAGCGCGAGACGCTGCCGGTCGGTGACGTACCAGTCGAGCTTGCCGATGTACTTCTCGTCCTCGAAGTCGATGGTGCCCGGCGTGCTGGTGCCCGGGTCGAACTGGTAGACGTCGCGGGCGATCTGGGCGATCTCGTCCAGCTCCGCCTGGGTGACCAGCACCTCGTTGACGGCGCCGCTGCCGATGGCGCCGCGGTCGTTGAAGTCGACGCCCTCGTACTTCTCGTAGGCGCCGTAGAAGAACAGCTTGTCCTTGATCAGCGCGCCGCCGAGCTCGAAGCCGTAGCGGGTCTCGTCGTAGTCGGCGACCTGGATGTCGTCGCCTTCGAGCTTGTCGCCGCGCATGTTGTCATCGGTGTAGTCCATGAACACGGAGCCGAACAGCTCGTTGCCGCCGGACTTGGTGACGGCGTTGATGTTGCAGGCGGAGAAACCGCCGTAGATGACGCTCATCGGCGCCATCTCGACCGCGACGCTGGATACCGCGTCGAAGGGGAAGGGCATGCGCTGCGTCGGGTAGCCGTTGTCGTTGAGACCGAAGCCGTCGTTCAGGCGGATGCCGTCCACGGTCAGGCTGTTGAAGCGCGGGTTTGCGCCGTTGCACTGGATCGCGTCGGAAGGCGAGGACTGGTCGATATAGATCCGGGGGTCCTGGCCGATCACGTCGTTGATGTTCCGGTTGATCGCGGGCGAGTCCTGCAGGTCGCTGATGGTGAACACGGCGGTCGGGCCGATCGCCGTGTCCGCCACTTCGACGGCCGTGCCCATGACCACGACTTCCTCGATGGCGGAGAGCGAGTAATCCATCTGCGCCTGCTGGCCCACCGCGAGGTTGAGGCGCTCGGTGCTGGCGCTGCCCTGGGGCGAGGTCACGCGAACGCTGTAATCGACACCGGCGGGCAGCTGGCGGATGAAGTAGTTGCCGGCGGCATCGGTGGTGGCGGAGCGGGACAGGCCGGTCGCCAGGCTCGTGGCGGTGACCGTCGCGCCGGACACCGGCTGGCCGCCGGAGGTGACGACGCCGCGGACCGCGGCGGTGGTTTCCTGGGCATAGACCGGCGCGGTCAGGCCGAAGCTGCCGACGACGGACGCGCCGGCAATCGCGCGGACGAGCGCCTTGCGGGCAAAGATTCTCGAGATAGACGGGTGCATGAGAGGCCTTCTCCTGGTGGGGTTGGGGACCCGCGGAAGGCTAGGGGAGCTTTGTGTCACTTTCATTACGTAAACCGCCGAATTCCGGCATTTTGGGTAATATCACCGAAAATGTCGGGGAACCATTTCGGTAGGCCCTTCGGCTCCGTCGGCGGACAGGTCCCGGCCGCCCGAGCGCTGTCTTCAATCGGTGCGCAGTTCGAGGTCCAGCCAGACGAGGCGATGGTCCGACGACGCGGCCCGGTCCGCGACCAGCGCGGCGCCGGGCTCATCCGGTGCGGGCCAGAAAATCCCCCCGCCGAGGACCCGCCAGCCGGCGCGCGAGGGCAGGACGTAGTCGGCGCGCTGCCCCCAGGCCGCCGTGTGCGCCGGCGCGTGCGGGTTCTCCGGGCGCGCGGCCGCGCCCCCGGCGCTCGTCGGCACCACGCTCGCGTCCACCGCCGGGTGGGTCAGCAGGCCATGGATCGCGGCGGGGCGGCTGTCGCCCTCCACCGGGGAACTGTTCAGGTCACCGAGCAGCACGAAGCGATCGCCCCTGAAGCCGCCGCGCCCGCCCGCGTCGTCCTGGATCCACCCGTCGCCGGCCGCCCCCGACAGGTACTCGGTCCAGAAGCGGATCTCGTCGTGGTTGCGACGGCCGTTGCGGTCCTCCGGGCCGTCGAAGACCGGCGGCGTCGGGTGGCTGGCGAGCACGTGGACCGTGGCGCCGTCGATGGCGACCGGCACGTCCCAGTGCGACTTGGACGACAGGGGAAAGCGCGCCCAGGCCTCGGCGGGGTACCACGGCGAGCCGTCCGGCGCGCGCAGGCCGTCTAGGAGGTTGCCGGGCATGGCCTGCCACGGCAGGTGCTGGAAGGTGCGGGCGTTGGCGCTGTCGATGGGATAGCGGCTCAGGAGCACCATGCCGTACTGCCCCGGATAGAGGCCGTAGCCCCAGGCGTCCTGGCCGCGGCCGCTGGCGACGCCGTCGCGATCGAGATCGAAGCCCGAATCCACCCCCGTGTTCACCGGCGCCGTGAAGGCATGCGGGTAGGCGATGGGCGCCACGTCGGCCCGGGGCGCCTCCAGGTAGCCGGCACGGAAGGCGTCGATGGCGCCGGTGGGGTCCGCCGTGTAGTCGAACTCGTTGATCAGCAGGATGTCCGGCCGCACCCGGCGGATGATGGCGGCGACATTGCGCAGCTGCGGGTGGTCGCCGCTGGCGAGCGCCGCGGCCAGCTCGCCGCCGGTGGGCGTATCGCCCCGGGCGACGTAGTTGCCACCCTCCATGGAGGCGTTGAAGGTGGCGACGCGCAGGGTGGGATGCTCAGCCGCGTCAGCCATGGGCAGTGAAAGAAACAGCAGTGGCAGAAATGCCAGGGAAAGCCGTGTCAGTGGGGGAAGCAGTGACCCGCGAAGGTACGCAATGCATTGCCTGGTCATCGTGGCGATACGCTGGGAAAGCGCGTGAGTATAGCGCGGCGAGGCGGGCGAGGGGCTACAATGCGCGGAACGGTTCGTGGTAAACGGCACTCTTGGAACTCGTCTACACCCACCCCAGCCACCTCCTCGTCGCCCAGGCCCGGAATGCCCTCGAGCGCCTGGGCATTCCCTGTGTCGTGCACAACGAGTACGCCGCGGGCGCGGCCGGTGAACTGGCGCCGATCGATACCTGGCCGGAACTCTGGGTAAGGCGCAGCCGCGATGCCGAGCGGGCGCGCCTCGCCATCGAGCGGGCGCAGGCGGCGATCGAGGAAGCGGACTGGACCTGCCGGCGCTGCGGTAGCGAGAGCCCGGCTACCTTCGACTTCTGCTGGCACTGCGGCAAGCCGCAGCACGGCGGCTAGGCTGCACGGCACGCGGGGTGGGGCTCTGGTACCATGACGGATGCCGTCCCGGCCCGAAACAACGCCACGGCAGGAGCCCGCCATGACCACCGATAACAGCAACTTTTCCGTGGACCATCTCGCGCACACGCACGAGGTCTTCAACCAGTCCCAGGCGCTCGAGGACATCAACAGCTACGCCGGCGATAGCGCCCTGCGCGAGGGTGTGGCGCGCCACGGGGCGGCGTGGGCAGAGGATGCCCTGTCCGCCCACGGCGAGCGCTGTGGCAGCGCCGAGGTGATCGAGTGGGGCTTTCTCGCGAACGAGTACAAGCCGCAGTTCTTCGGCCACGACCGCCAGGGCTACCGGGTCGACCAGGTGCGCTACCACGACGCCTACCACCGGCTCATGGCGCTGGGCCTCGAGGCAGGGCTGCACAGCCAGCCCTGGACGGACCCCCGCCCCGGCGCCCACGTGGCGCGGGCCGCGCAGTACTACCTGCAGGCGCAGGTGGAATCCGGGCACGGCTGCCCGCTGACCATGACCTTTGCCGCCGTGCCGACGCTGCGGCTGACGCCGGCCGTGGGCGAGGCATGGCTGCCCAAGGTGCTCGCGCGGGGCTACGACCCGCGCAACGTGCCGTACACGGAGAAGAGCGCCCTGACCATCGGCATGGGCATGACCGAGAAGCAGGGCGGCTCCGACGTACGCGCCAATACCACGCTCGCCCGGGCGCTCGGTGCTGGCGGCCCCGGCGGCGAGTACGAGCTCGTGGGCCACAAGTGGTTCACCTCCGCGCCCATGTGCGACGCCTTCCTTGTCCTTGCGCAGAGCGACGGCGGCCTGTCCTGCTTCCTGGTGCCGCGCTGGCGGCCGGACGGCAGCAAGAACCCGATCCAGGTGCAGCGCCTCAAGAACAAGATGGGCAACATCGCCAACGCGTCGTCGGAAATCGAGCTGCGCGGCGCCCTTGGCTGGATGGTCGGGGAGGAGGGGCGCGGCGTGCCGGCGATTATCGAGATGGTCGCCATGACCCGCTTCGACTGCATGATCGGCTCCAGCGCGGGGCAGCGCCAGGCCGTGGCCCAGGCGGTGAACCACACCCTCGGCCGCAGTGCGTTCGGCCGGCGGCTGGTGGACCAGCCGCTGATGCGCAACGTGCTGGCCGACCTGCAGCTGGAGGTGGAGGGGTCCCTGGCGCTGACGCTGCGCATGGGTGAAGCCCTCGACCGGAGCCTTGCCGGCGATGAGCACGAGGGGCTGCTGCTGCGCCTCGGCCTGCCCTCGGGCAAGTACTGGATCTGCAAGCGCACCCCGTTCCACGTGTACGAGGCGATGGAGTGCTTCGGCGGCAATGGCGTCACCGAGGATTTCATCTTCGCGCGGCTCTACCGGGATGCGCCGATCAACGCGATCTGGGAAGGTTCCGGCAATGTCCAGGCGCTGGACCTGCTGCGCGCCGTGGCGAAGAGCCCCGAGGCCCTCGACGCCTGGCACCGGGAACTGGCAAAGACGGCGGGCGACCACCCGGTGCTCGATGCCGCCGTGGCCGAGCTCGAGGTGGCCCTCGGCAATGGCGACGAGCTGGAGTATCGCGCCCGGTCGCTGGTTGACCGGCTGGCACTGGTGGCCCAGGGGAGCCTGCTGCTGCAGGCGGGGAACGAGGCGGTTGCCGATGCCTTTATCCGCTCCCGCCTCGGCGGCAGCGGCGACCGCAACTTCGGCACGCTGCCCCGGGGCGTCGATGTCGACACGCTCATCGAGCGGGCGAACCCGCACTCCGCCTGAGCGGTGCCCGCGGCCTGGGCGCTAGGCGATAAACCCGACCGGCGCGGCGCCGGACGACGGGCTGTAGAAGGCGCCGATGTTCGGCAGCACCGTCGCGAGGTCCCCCGGCGCAACGCCGAACCAGAGCGCCAGCTCGGCGAAGTACTCGTCCACCGAGAGCGTCGGCACGAAAATGCCGCGGCCGACGTCCAGCGGGTTGTCCGGGTAGATGTCCGGGTACTCGCCGTAGAATCCGCCCCCGTTCACTGCGCCGCCCATGACAACGTGGTGGCCGCCCCAGCCGTGGTCCGAGCCCTTGCCGTTGGAGGTGAGGGTGCGGCCGAAGTCGGAGGTGGTGAAGGTGGTGACGCGATCGAGCATGCCCAGCTCCGCCAGCGCGTCGCGGAAGGCGGCGAGGCCGCTGTCGATCATGGGCAGCATTTCCGCCTGGTTCTCCAGCACGTCGTCGTGGTGATCCCAGCCGCCCACCGTGATGAAGAAGGTCTGCCGCGAGGCGCCGAGGGTTTCGCGGATCGCCACGATGCGCGCGATCTGCCGCAGCGCCAGCGAAAAGGGGTCGCCGGCGAAGGGCGTCGCCAGCGGCGGTGCATCGGCGAGGGCAGCGCTGAAGAACTGCTGCGCCTCGATCGCCCCGGCGAGGCTGTCCCGGTAGGCGCGCCGCAGGATTGCGTCCTGGGGAGCGGCCAGCAGCTGGTCGACCACGGCGCGGGTGAAGTCGCCGCCCGGCGTGCCGTCGTTGTAGCCGGCGAGGCTGACGGCGCCGGCGTCGTCCGTGGTCACCGCGTAGGGCGCGATGCTGGCCCCGCCCTGGAACACGTTGTTGCCGGAGAGGGAGATGTTCATGGCGATGCCGTTGGCATTGTTGCTTTCCGGGAACAGGTCCGCCAGGCGGCCGCCCCAGCCCTCGGCGATGCGCGCATCGGAGACCGCCGTCTGCCACTGCTCGATCTGGTCCGCGTGGGAGAACAGGCCCAGCGGCAGCGGCCAGCTGCCGCCGCCGATGGCCTCGAAATCCACCGGCGCGAGCAGCGTGCCCACGTTGTTGATGAAGGCGGCCTCGCCCCGCTCGAACAGCTGTTGCAGCCCCGGCATGCCCGGGTGCAGCCCGTAGCGCCGGCCGAGCGCATCGGTGCCCGGCAGCGGCAGCAGGCTGTCCCTCGGTAGCGCCAGGTCCGTGCGCAGCGCGGCGTAACCCGCGTAGCTCTCGTTGTCGTCGGGGACGAGCATGTTGAAGGAGTCGTTGCCGCCGGCGAGCAGGATGCAGACCAGGGCGCGGTAATCACCGGCGGGCTGGGCGGCGGCGCGACGGGCGCCGGCGAGCTGGAGCAGCACGCTGCTGCCGCTCATGGTCGCCGCGCTGGCCGCGCAGCCGTGGTAGAGGAAGCGTCGACGGGTCAGCATGGTCAGAGCTCCACGGCGTAATCGGGGGAAATGAGCAGCAGGTACAGCGCCACGCGTGCGCGCAGAAGCGGGTCGTCGATCTGCCGGGCGGCGTCGCCGATGGCGCTGCGCGTGGCGGTGGAGAGCGTGCCGTAGGTGAACACTGAATCCATCCGCTCGAGTAGCGCGTCCACGTCGTCCGCCACCGCGACCCAGGGGTCGAGGTCCAGGGTCGCGGCGCTGAAGGGCGGCTCGCGCAGGTCGTTGACGAAGTCGCCGAGCACCGCCGCCTGCAGCACGTTGGCCAGGGCGACCACCGAGCTCGCGTTGGTGATCTGGAACTCCGGCGCCACCAGCCCCGCCGCAGCGATCTCGCCGATCGGCTGGTAATCGGGCAGGTAGAAGTTGAACACGCTCGGCGCCGACAGCGGGTGCTGCTGCAGTTGCTGCTGGACGAAGAAGCCGGTGTTGGCGTAGAAGCCGTCGGGGCTGGACGCGCCGAGCTGCCGCAGCGTGGCCAGCAGGCGCAGGATCGGCTCGCGCAGCTTGCCCGCTGACCCCGACGGGTCGGGCAGTGCCCGCGCCTCCGGGTCGAGCAGGATGGCCCGCAGCACGGCTTTCAGGTCGCCCCGCGGGCTGCCGCTGTCCCCGTTGAAGGCCCGCGCCACGCGCTCGACGTAGGCCGGCGAGGGATTGGAGGTGACCAGCCGCTGGATCAGCTGGCGGCCGATGAAGGGCCCGGTGTTGGGGTGCGCGAAGAGGTTGTCCACCGCCGCCTCGATGTCTGTCATGGCGCCCTGGCCCGCCGGCAATGTCGTGCCGCGGAGGAGCGTCTTGACACCGTCGTCGTGGAAGGCCTCGAACAGCTGCATCGGCTCGCGGAAGTTGGCGCGATCCGAGCCGAAGCGCGGGTTGTCGCCGCCCCAGGACAGCCCGGTGAAGACCCGGGCGAATTCGCGGATATCGTCGTTGTCGTAGGTCGGTATCGGTTGCCCGCTGGCGTCGAGTTTTTCCGTGCCGTCGGGGTTGAGCTCGAACAGGCCGATGCTGAACAACTGCATCACCTCGCGGGCATAGTTCTCGTCCGGGAATACGTTGGCCTCGGGATCCGCCTTCGCGTTGTTGAGGTGGCTCAGGTAGACGCCCATGGCCGGGTGCAGCGTCACCGCGAGGAGCAGGTCGCGGAAGTTGCCGAAGGCGTGGTCGAGGAGCGTGTCGTAGTAATCGCTGGTGGCGTAGGGGTACAGGAAGAGGATGCCCACGCCGTCGGACACCACGAAGAGCTGGCTCAGGGCGTACGCCATGCGCTGGCGCAGCTGGTCATCGGCGGTGAGCGTACTGTGCCACCAGGCCATGCGGCCGTAGAGGGCCTGCAGGTTGTCGTTGTCGGCGCGGAGCACCTCGAAGTCGCCGGCTGCTTCGCGGGCGAGCAGTTCGGATACCACGGGGGAATGGTGGGTGACGGGGAGGGCGAACTGGTCTTCCAGCCAGCTGGCCTCGCCCCGCGCCTCGATCGCCTCGATGGCCTCGAGGTCCATGCCGAAGGTCGCCCGGGCGGCGAGGCGCGACGCACCGTAGAGGCCGCGAAGGATCTCCTCGTCGTCGGCCGGGGGATCGTCCGCCGGCGGCGGCTCCGGCGGCGGGGGCGAAGGCGCGTCTGCAGCGGGGGGTACCGAGGCGGGGGTGCTGTCGCCACCACCACCACCGCCGCCCCCGCCGCCCCCGCAGCCCGCGAGCAGTAGCAGCAGCGCGAGCACGCCGCCGCAAAGCAGTCTTTCGGCCATGGCGTTCGTCCTCCTGCGCTGCCCCGGGTGCCGCTGTGCCTGGTCCCTTCTACGGCGCTGTGCCGGGATTCCGTCGCTGCCCGTGCAGGGCGGGCCCGGGCAGGCTATGCTGACGGCCAACCCGGACCGGAGCCCGCCCATGGAGTTTACCGCGCTCGTCACCCTGCTGCTGCTCGCCCAGTACCTCGCCTTCGCCATGCTCGTGGGCCGCGAACGGGTGCGCCACGGCATCGAAGCGCCGGCCTGCAGCGGTCACCCGGACTTCGACCGCGCCTACCGCGTGCAGATGAACACGCTGGAACAGCTGGTGATCGTGCTGCCGGCGCTGTGGATCACGGCCTGGTGGTTCACGGTACCCCTGGTCGCACCGCTCCTCGGCCTCGGCTTTTTCCTCGGCCGCATCCTCTACCGCAACAGCTATGTGAAGGACCCGGCGAAGCGCGGGCCGGGCATGGGCATCGGCATGCTCTGCCAGCTCGGGCTGCTGGGCTGCGCGACCTGGGCCGTGGTTACCCGGCTCTAACGCTCGGGCCGGGGGTGCCACCGGGCCCGCCGCTGGCCGCTCCACGGAGCCTGTGATAGGGTTTTTAAAAGGGCGTTCGCCACTGGCGGGCGCGCAACCCTGAGTATTTCCCCACAGGAGGAACCAGCGGCGCGGGTCGCGGTGGCGGGGTGCGGCCCCGATACCGACCGGCCGGAAGGCGCCAAGCGTTATGCTTCTAGCCACAGACCTCGACGGCACCTTTCTAGGCGGCGACCAGGAGGGTCGCCTCAGGCTCTACCAGCTCATCGCCGCCCACCCCGGCATCGACCTGGTCTTCGTGACCGGTCGCGGCCTGGAGCACGTCCTCCCGCTCCTCGCGGACCCGACCATCCCCCAGCCGGACTACATCATCAGCGATGTCGGCGCGACGGTGGTTCACGGTGCGACCCAGCAGCCAGTGCTCGCCCTGCAGGAACCGATCGACCAGCTCTGGCCGGGCGAACACGTCGTGGCGGAGGCGCTGGCGCGCTTCGCGGAGCTGCAGCGGCAGGAGGTGCCGCAGGAGCGGCGCTGCTCCTACTTCTGCGAGGAGCACCACATCGACGACGCCGTGCGCCGCACCGTCGCGGAGCTCGGCTGTGACCTGCTCTTCTCCGCCGGCAAGTACTTCGACGTGCTGCCCAAGGGCGTCAACAAGGGCCGCACGCTGACGCGGCTGGTGGCGCACCTCGGCCTTGACCCGGAAGAGGTGATGGTCGCCGGCGATACGCTGAACGACCTTTCCATGTACGAGCAGGGCTTCAAGGGCGTTTGCGTGGGCGACTCGGAGGAGGGCCTGCTGCTCGCCACCCAGGAGCTCGCCCGGGTTTACCATGCGCGCGAACCGGGCGCCGGCGGTATCCTCGAGGCCTTCCACTACTTCGGCTTCCTCGGCAGCGAAGGCGTCGATGCAGAGCTGCAGGCCGTGAGCCGGACGGGCAAGTCGGACCTGGTCATCGTCTACCACCGTCTGCCCTACGAGGAGTTCGTCGAGGACGGCGAGCGCAAGCGGCGGCGGCCGAAGTCGCCGAACGGCATCCTGCCGACGCTGCTGTCGTTCTTCGCCGACGGCCGCGCCGGCTCCTGGGTGGCCTGGGCCATCGACGATCCGGACCTCGGCCCCTTCGAGGTGCACACGGATGTCGACCTCGAGCGCTACCCGAAGCTGGTGGCGGCGCGGGTGGCGCTCTCCGCGGCGGACGTCGACATCTTCTACAAGCGTTTCTCCAAGGAGGCCTTCTGGCCGACGCTGCACACGTTCTGGGAGCGGGCGAGCTTTCACGAGGAGCACTGGAACGTCTTCCTCGACGTTAACCGGCGCTTTGCCGAGCGCGCTGCCGCCGAGGCCGCCGAGGGCGCGGTGATCTGGATCCACGACTACAACCTGTGGATGGTGCCCGCCTACCTGCGCGAGCTGCGCCCGGACCTGACCATCGCCTTCTTCCACCACACCTATTTCCCGTCGGCGGACGTGTTCAACGTGCTGCCCTGGCGCCGGCAGATCGTCGGCAGCCTGCTGCAGTGCGACTACATCGGTTTCCACATACCGCGGCAGGCAGAGAATTTCGTCGACGTGGCCCGGGGGGTGATGCCGATAGAAACGCTCGAGAAGGTCAACTGCGCGCCGCGCTTCTTCACCTACGGCTGCGCCGTGGGCCTCGAGGAAATGACGTCCGAGATCGAGGTCGCCGGGCGGCGCATCGGCCTGGGCGCGCACCCCGTGGGCCTCGATCTCGGCCGCGTGCAGGGCGCCCTGGACGACGAGGCGGTGCAGGCGCGCATCGGCGAACTGCGCGAGGAACTCAAGGGTCAGAAGCTCGTGCTGTCGGTGGAGCGACTCGATTTCACCAAGGGCATCCTCGAGAAGCTCATCGCCTGGGAGACGCTGCTGGAGGAGAACCCGGAACTGCGCGGCAAGGTCACGCTGGTGACCATCTGCGTCCCGGCGGCGCAGGGCATGACGATCTACGACGAACTGCAGACGCAGATCGAGCAGACCGTCGGCCGCATCAACGGCCGCTTCGCGCAGATCGGCTGGATGCCGCTGCAGTTCTTCTTCCGCAGCGTGCCCTTCGAGCAGCTCGTGGCCTACTACGCCGTGGCCGACGTCATGTGGATCACCCCGCTGCGCGACGGCCTCAACCTGGTCGCCAAGGAGTATGTCGCGACCCAGGGCAAGACCGGCGGCTGCGGGGTGCTGGTGCTCTCCGAGTTCGCGGGCGCCGCCGCGGAGCTGCGCGGCGCCATCCTCACCAACCCGCACGACCCGCACGAACTGGTCACCACCTGCTACCTGGCCCTGACCCTCAGCCGCGACGAGGCCCGCAGCCGCCTGGCGGAGGCCTTCGACTCGGTGCGCTACTACGATATCGCGCTCTGGGGCAGCGAGTTCATGGCCGCCGTGCGCGCGCACGCCCGCGGCGGCTGACCGGGCGCAGAGAACCGGGGAGACGACGCCATGGCGCTGCGCAACGCGGTACAGCTCATCTGCTACCCGGACCGGCTGGGCAAGAACCTCAAGGACCTGCGCCGCGTCATCGACCGCCATTTCGCGGACGCCATCGGCGGTGTGCACCTGCTGCCCTTCTACCCGTCCAATGCCGATGCCGGCTTCTCGCCACTCACCCACAAGGAAGTGGACCCGCGCTACGGCGACTGGGAGGACATCGAGGGCCTCGCCGCCGACTACGACCTGTGCGTGGACCTCACCATCAACCACATCTCCGACGAGTCGGTGGAATTCCGGGATTTTCGCGAAAAGGGTTTCGCATCGCCCTGGGCCGACCTGTTCGTGGACGTGGACAAGCTCGGCGAGATTACGCCTGACGACCTCGCGAAGATCCACATCCGCAAGGAGAAGGAGCCGTTCCGTGAAGTGGTCTTCGACAACGGCGGCAGCGCGCGGGTGTGGTGCACCTTCACCGAGCACCAGGTCGATCTCAACTACGATGCGCCGCTGGCCTACCGCCTCATGGAGGACTACATCACTTTTCTCACGGCCCGCGGCGCGAAACTCCTGCGCCTCGATGCCTTCGGCTACACCACCAAGCGCATAGGTACCAGCTGTTTCCTGGTCGAGCCCGATGTCTACCGGCTGCTCGAGTGGGTGAACGGCGTGGCGAAGGCGCACGGCGCGGAGTGCCTGCCGGAAGTCCACGACCACTACAGCTACCAGTACGCGCTCAGCCGCCGCGACATGCGACCCTACGGCTTTGCGCTGCCGCCGCTCCTGCTCTACTCGCTGCTCGACGCGAACAGTACCCACCTGAAGCAGTGGCTGCGCATGTGTCCGCGCAACATGATCACGGTGCTGGATACGCACGACGGCATCTGTATCCCGGACGTGGAGGGCATTCTGCCGGAGGACAAGCTGAAGGTCCTGATCAACAACATCGACGCGCGCAGCGCCGACCCGATCCTGCGCAAGTCCGCCGCCAACATCCACAGCGTCGGCGCGATCTACCAGCTCACCTGCACCTATTACGATGCCCTGATGCAGAACGACGATGCCTATATTGCCGCGCGGGCGATCCAGTTCTTTACCCCGGGGATCCCCCAGGTCTATTACGTCGGGCTCCTGGCCGGCTGCAACGACACGGGGCTCATGGAGCACACCGGGGAGCTCCGCGATATCAACCGCAGCTACTACAGCCTGGACGGCGTCGACCGGGCGGTGCAGCAACCCGTGGTCCAGCGGATGCTGGCGCTGATGCGCTTTCGCAACCGTCACCCGGCCTTCGATGGCAGCTTCGAACTGCTCTATTCGAACGATTCGAGCGTGGCCATGGCCTGGCGTTCGGGCGAGCACTTCTGCGAACTGTTCGTGGATCTGAACTTCAAGACCAGCACGATCACCTGCAGCGACGAGGAATCGCTGGCGGCCGTCAGTTTCCGGGCCTGAGGCGCGCGACCGGGGTCATCGCCGCCGGGTGAAGGCACTGGCGCCCCCCCGGCGGGGGTGGCAGCATAGGTGCCTGTGTCAATGACGGGAACCTTCCATGCGCCTGCTCTCCGCCATCCTCGCCTGTTCTTTCCTGCTCCCGGCGCCGTTTGCCCGCGCCGACGACCCGCTGCTGCCGCCCCAGGTGCGCGCGACCGCGGACGGGCTCATCGCCGCGGCCCGCGGTGACGCGCTGGCGATGGAGCTGGTGACTTCGCTGACCACGGAGGTCGGGCCCCGCCTCGCCGGTACGGCCCAGGAGGCACGGGCGCGGGACTGGGCCGTGGCCCAGCTCACCGACCTCGGCTTCGCGAATGTCCGCGTCGAGCCCTTCGAGGTGCCGCTTTGGGTGCGCGGGGACGAACGTGCCGAGATCGTCGAGCCCTTCCCGCAGCCCCTCGCGGTGACTGCCCTGGGCGGCAGCACGTCCACGGGCCCTGGTGGTGTGGCCGGCGAAGTCGTCGCCTTCCCGTCCCTGGCGGCGCTGCAGGCGGCGCCCGACGGGTCGCTCGCGGGGCGCATCGTCTTCGTCGATGAGCCCATGACGCGCACCCAGGACGGGTCCGGCTACGGCGTGGCGGTCGCCAAGCGCCGGGCCACGGCCTACGAGGCGGAGCGACTCGGCGCCGTCGGCGCCCTGATCCGTTCTGTGGGCACCGATTCGCACCGCTTCCCCCACACGGGCCAGATGCGGCGCCTGACCGAGGGCGCCGGCGGCGGCGTGCCGACCGCGGCGCTCTCTGCCCCGGATGCGGACCAGCTGCGCCGGGCGCTCGCCCGCGCCGGTAGCGTTACGGTCCGTCTCGTGCTGACCCCGCAGCTGCTGCCGCCCTCGCGCTCGGGGAACGTGGTGGCGGAGATTCCCGGACGGGAGGCCCCCGGGGAGATCGTGCTCGCCGGCGCGCACCTCGATGCCTGGGATCTCGGTACCGGTGCCGTTGACGACGGCGCCGGCGTCGGCATCGTGGTGGCTGCCGCGCGGCTTCTCAAGGCGCTGCCGGAAGCGCCGCGGCGCACGGTACGCGTGGTGCTGTTCGGGGCCGAGGAAGTCGGCCTGGTCGGTGCAAAGGCCTACGCGGAGCGGCACGCGGAGGCGCTGGACCGGCACGTCATCGCCGCGGAGTCAGACTTCGGCGCCGGTCGCATCTGGCGCTTCGATACGGCAGTCGGGCCCGAGGCGCTGGCCACCACGGCCGCGATCCGCAACGTGCTCCACCCGCTGGGCATCGGTCCGGGCAGCAACACGGCCAGCGGCGGGCCGGACCTCAAGTACCTGCGCGAGGCCGGCGTGCCGGTGGTCGGGCTGATCCAGAACGGCTGGGACTACTTCGACCTGCACCACACCCCGGACGATACGCTGGACAAGATCGAGCCGGCCGCGCTGGCGCAGAACGTGGCCGCCTATGCGGCCTTCCTCTACCTCGCCGCCGAGGTCGAGACCGACTTCCGGAACTGAAGCGCCGCCAGTGTCCTGAGCCGGGACACTAGAGCCCGAGGGTTTCCCGGGTCCGCGCGAAGGCGTCGAGGGCGCGGTCGATGTCGTCGTCCGTGAGCGCGGCGGACATCTGCGTGCGGATGCGCGCCTTCCCTTTCGGCACCACCGGGTAGGAGAAGGCCACCACGTACACGCCGAGCTTCAGCATCTCGTCGGCAAAGCGCCCGGCGAGCGCCGCGTCGTGCAGCATCACCGGGACGATCGGGTGCTCCCCGGGCAGCAATTCGAAGCCCTGCCGTTCCAGCCCTTCGCGGAAGCGCGCGGTGTTGTTCGCCAGGTGCTCGCGCAGCGCCGGTTCCTCGTCGACCAGGGCCAGCGCCTTGATCGCCCCGGCCACGACCGGCGGGGCGACGGTGTTGGAGAACAGGTAGGGGCGCGAGCGCTGCCGCAGCAGGGCGACGATCTCGGCGCGCGCCGCCGTGTAGCCCCCGCTGGCACCGCCGAGAGCCTTGCCGAGCGTGCCGGTGATGATGTCGACCCGGTCCATGCAGCCGGTCAGTTCGTGGGTGCCCCGTCCCGTGGCGCCGACGAAGCCGGTGGCGTGGCAGTCGTCGAAGTGCACCAGGGCGCCGTAGCGCTCGGCGAGGTCGCAGATGGCATCGAGGCGGGCGATATAGCCATCCATCGAGAAGACGCCGTCCGTGGTGATCAGCTTGAAGCGGGCGCCGGCGGCGTCCGCGGCCCTGAGCTGCGCCTCCAGGTCCGCCATGTCGTTGTTGCGGTAGCGGTAGCGCTGCGCCTTGCACAGGCGCACGCCGTCGATGATGCTGGCGTGGTTGAGTTCGTCGGAGATCACCGCATCCTCCGGGCCGAGGAGCGTCTCGAACAGACCGCCGTTGGCGTCGAAGCAGGAGGGGTAGAGAATCGTGTCCTCGGTACCCAGGAAGGCGCTGAGCGCGTCCTCCAGTTCCTTGTGCAGCGTCTGCGTGCCGCAGATGAAGCGCACCGAGGCCATGCCGTAACCCCAGTCCTCGAGGCCCTGCGCGGCCGCTGCGTTCACCGCCGGGTGCTGGGCGAGCCCGAGGTAGTTGTTGGCGCAGAGGTTGAGCACCTCGCCGTCGCCGGCGACGCCCACGTGGGCCCCCTGCGGTGTGGCGATGAGCCGCTCGCGCTTGGTCAGCCCCGCCGCCTCGATGCCCTCGAGCTCGGCGGCCAGGTGTTCGCGGAAATTGCCGTACATCGTGCTGCTCCCCTTATTGCTCACCGTCCCAGTTGAGGATGACCTTGCTCGCCTTGCCGGCGTTCATGGCGGCGAAGCCGTCCTCGTAGTCGCGATAGCTCATGCGGTGGGTGATCACCGGCGACACATCGAGACCGCTCTGCACCATCACCGACATCTTGTACCAGGTCTCGTACATCTCGCGGCCGTAGATGCCCTTCAGCGTGAGCATGTTGAAGATCACGGTGTTCCAGTCAATGGCCGTGTTCTCACCGGGAATGCCGAGCATGGCGATCTTGCCGCCGTGGCACATGCTGGCGATCAGGTCATTGAAGGCGGCGCTGTTGCCGGACATCTCCAGGCCGACGTCGAAGCCCTCCTGCATGCCGAGCTCGGCCTGCACGTCGGCGAGCTTCTCGCGCGTGACATTCACCGTGCGCGTCGCGCCGAGCCGCGCGGCCAGGGCCAGGCGCTCGTCGATGACATCGGTGATGACGACGTGGCGCGCACCGGCGTGGCGGCAGACGGCGGCGGCCATCGCGCCGATGGGCCCGGCGCCGGTGATCAGCACGTCCTCGCCGAGCAGGTCGTACTGCAGCGCGGTGTGCACCGCGTTGCCGAGCGGGTCGAAGAGGGCGGCCACGTCCAGGTCGATACCGGGCTTGTGCTCCCAGACGTTGGACATGGGCAGCGCCACGTACTCGGCGAAGGCGCCGGGCCGGTTCACGCCGATACCGCTGGTGTGCGCGCACAGGTGGCGGCGCCCGGCCATGCAGTTGCGGCAGCGGCCGCAGACCACGTGCCCCTCGCCGGACACGATCTGCCCGGGGCGGAAATCGTTGACGTTGCTGCCGACCTCGACGATCTCGCCGACAAACTCGTGGCCGACGACCATGGGCACGGGGATGGTCTTCTGTGCCCAGGCATCCCAGTTGTAGATGTGCATGTCGGTGCCGCAGATGGCGGTGCGTTTGACGCGGATGAGAACGTCGTTGATGCCGACCGCCGGCTCCGGCACGGCCTCGAGGCTGAGGCCGGGCGCGGCCTCTCGCTTGACCAGTGCATCCATGGGCGTGCTCGCTGTGTTGTTCAATATAGTGGAAAATGATCCAGTATCCTGAACCCGATGCGGCGCCAATGCAAGTCCTCCGGCGCGTGGTATCGCCCGCCGGTGCTGGGCCGCCATGGTACCGACCGGGCGCGCTGGGCTATGATCGCGGGCCAGCCAGCCACCGGGATGGAGTAAGGGGAACACGCCATGGACGCCGCCGACAACCAGGCCGGAAACGAAACCGGCAGCCGTCATCAATGGAACAGCCCGGGCGACAGCGCGGCCGTCATCGAGCGCATGAACGCGCGGCGGCCGGGCTTCCTGGACCTGCTTTGCGGACACGTCGCCGCCGTGGACCACCGCGAGGCCAGCTGTACCATGCACTTCGAGATCAGCCGGGACTACTGCCACTCGGTCGACATCATCCAGGGTGGCTTCGTCACCGCCATGCTCGACGCCGCCATGTCCCACGCCGCCTTCGCCCTGGTCCCGGGGGTCAGCAACGTGGCCACGCTGGAGATCAAGGTCAGCTTCCTCGAGCCGTCCCGCGCCGGGCGCTACCACGCCGTGGGGTTTATCGATCGCGCCGGCCGCAGCACCGGCTTCATGAGCGGCAAGCTGTTCACCGCCGACGGCCGGCTCACGGCCACGGCGACGACCACGGCCCGGCTGGTGCGCGCGCGGGGGGGTGAAGCATGAAGCGCCTGCTCCTCGCCCTGGCCGCCAGCCTGCTCATCGCCGGCTGCGGCGGTGATCCGCAGGCGCCCGCCGGTGGCGGGGCCATCGCCGACTACACCCGCGGCATGCAGGCCGTGCCCGGCTTCCTGCCGTTCTACGTGGACCGGCAGGCAGGCCGCCTGTACTTCGCCATCGACCGCTTCGGCGAGGACATGATCTACCAGACCGGGCTGCCCCAGGGCGTCGGCTCCAACGACCTTGGCTTCGACCGCGGCGAGCTGGACAGCGGCCCCGCGGCGCTGGTGCGCTTCGAGCACGCCGGTGAGCGCGTGCTCCTGCACCGGCGCAACACGGCGTTCCGCGCGGTGACCGACAGCGCCGAGGAGCGGGCGGCGGTGGAGGAGGCCTTCGCCAGCTCGGTGCTCTGGGGTTTCCCGGTGGTGGCCCGCCATGACGGCGCCGTCCTGGTCGACGCGACGGACTTCCTGCTCCGCGACGCCCGCGGCCTCGCCCGCGACCTGGCGGCGAAGGAACAGGGGACCTTCACGGTGGACCCGGACCGCTCCGCCCTGTACCTGCCGCGGACCAAGGGCTTTCCGCGCAACAGCGAGTTCGAGGCGACGGTCACCTTTACCGGGGACGACCCCGGCGGCTTTCTCGAGGCCGTGGCCCCGGATCCGCACAGCTTCTCCGTGCGCATGCACCACAGCTTCGTCGCCCTGCCGGAGCCGGGCTACGAGCCCCGCGCCTACCACCCCGAGTCCGGCTTCTGGTCCTTCAGCTACCGCGACTACGCCACCCCGGTCGATGAACCGGTGACGCAGCGCTACATCCCGCGGCACCGCCTCGAGAAACGCAATCCGCGCGCCGACAGGAGCGCGCCGGTCGAACCCATCGTCTACTACCTCGACCCGGGCACGCCCGAGCCGGTGCGCAGCGCCCTGCTGGAGGGGGCGGGCTGGTGGAACCAGGCTTTCGAGGCCGCCGGCTACGAGGATGCCTTCCGCGTCGAGCTGCTGCCCGCGGATGCCGACCCCATGGACGTGCGCTACAACGTGATCCAGTGGGTGCACCGGGCCACCCGGGGCTGGTCCTACGGCTCCTCGGTGCTGGATCCGCGCACCGGGGAGATCATCAAGGGCCACGTTACCCTGGGTTCGCTGCGCGTGCGCCAGGACTGGCTCATCGCCCAGGGCATGACCTCGCCCTTCGAGACCGGGGAGGAGCCGGCAGCGGAGCTGACGGCCATGGCGCTCGCGCGCATCCGCCAGCTTTCCGCGCACGAGGTCGGCCACACGCTGGGTCTCGCCCACAACTTTGCCGCCAGCGGTCGCGACCGGGCCTCGGTCATGGACTACCCGCAGCCGCTGATCCGCCTCGACGACGCCGGCGAGGTCACGCTCGCCGGCGCCTATGACACCGGCATCGGCGCCTGGGACAAGCGCGCGATCACCTACGGCTACGGTCACTTCGGGAAAGGCAGCAAGGAGCGCGCGGCCCTCGCGGCCTTCGTGCGCGAGGGGCGGGAGGCGGGCTTCGAGTTCATCTCCGACCCGGACTCCCGCGAGGCGCGGGATTTCCACCCGCGTAGCCACCTCTGGGACAATGGTGCGGACGCGGTGGCGGAGCTCGAGCGCATGCTGTCCCTGCGCGCCGTCGCCCTCGGCCGCCTCGGCGAGCAGACGCTGCAGGCGGGCACCCCCTACTCGGCGCTCGAGGGCATCCTCGTGCCGGTCTATTTTTACCATCGCTACCAGGTCGAGGCCGTGGGCAAGTGGCTAGGCGGTGTCGACTACCGCTACGCCGTGCGCGAGCCGGGCCAGTCCTACCGCCAGCAGGCGGTGCCCGCGGCCGATCAGCAGCGGGCGCTGGAGGCACTGCTCGCAACCGTCTCGCCGGCGCAGCTTGCGCTGCCGGCCGGTCTGCGCGCACAGCTGCCGCCGCAGGCTTACGGCCACGAGCGAACCCGGGAGAACCCCGGTGGCTACATGGGTGCGCTGCCCGATCCCGTCTCCCTGGCCGAGGCCGGCGCCGCTCATACGCTCGGCGTCCTCCTGCACCCGGAGCGCCTCGCGCGGATGGCCTGGCAGCACGCCGTCGACAAGGCGCAGCCGGGGGTGGACGGCCTCTTCCGCCGCCTCGAGGCGGCGCTGGTCACGCCCGTGCACAGCGGCGAGGCGCGGCTCCTGACCCAGCGCGCCGCGGCGGTGCTGCTGGGGCACTGGCGTTCGCTGCTCACGGCCGGGGCGGTGGCACCGGAGGTCCGCGCCGAGGCGCATGCGGCGCTCGAGCGCTCGGCGCGCTTCTTCCGACGGCAGCTGCGGCCGGCGCCGGGTTACGCGGCGTTCTATGCCTACCAGCTGGCGCTGATCGAGGCGGCCGAGACCGGCGAGGGTTTTCCGCCGCCGCCCCCGGCGCGGGCGCTGCCGCCGGGATCACCGATCGGTGGCTGAAGCGACCCCGGCACCCGGGGGCAGCCGGTGAGCCTGGTGCCCCCGGGTGAGCACCTGGCCGTCATGGCGGGGCTCTTCGCCATCGCCGGCGCGGCCTTCCTGCTTGAGCGGACGCGTATCGGCGGTCACCTTACCGGGGCCGTGATCGCCATCCTCGGCGCGATCGCGGCCGCCAACCTGGGGCTCATGCCCCACGCCGCGCCGGCCTACGATTTCGTCTTCACCTACCTGGTCCCGGTGCTGATCCCGCTGTTCCTGTTCCAGGCGGACCTGCGGCGGCTGTTCCGGGAGTGTGCCCGCCTGACCGTCGCTTTCCTGGTCGCCGCCCTGGGCACGGTGGCCGGTGTGACCGTCGCCGCACTGCTGCTGGACCTCGGCAGCCTGGGCGAGGCGGCGGGGCTGGCGCCGGCGCTGCGCGAGCCCGCGGTGGCAGGGTTGTTTACCTCCACCTACGTTGGCGGCTCGGTCAACTACGCGGCGCTGGGCGAGCTGACCGGCCTCAACCGCGACGCCTCCTTTTTCTCGGCGGCGACCGCCGCAGACAACCTGTTCAGCGCCGTCTACCTCGGTTTTCTTGCCCTGGCGCCCGGCTGGCGCTGGCTCGCGCGGCGGTTCCCGGCGCACCGGGAGACCGGTGCCGCGGAGACCGGGCCGGCACCGGCGGTGACCGCCGCCACGCTGTGCCTGGCGCTCGCGACCTCGCTGGTGCTGGTCGCGGTCACCGACGCCCTGGTCGCCGGCTTCGCGCTCGACGGCTGGCGCTACGTGGTGCTCTCGGCCCTGACGCTGGTCCTGGCCACGGCGCTGCCGGGGTTGCACGAGCGCCTGGCCGGCAGCTTCGAGCTCGGGGTTGCGCTCTCCTTCGTGTTCTTCGCGGCGATTGCCGCCGGTGCCGACGTGCCGGCGATGCTCGCGGTCGCGCCACTGCTCATCGCCCTGGTGCTTATCCTGCTCACGCTGCATGCCCTGGTGACCTTCGGCCTCGGCCGGTTGCTCGGTCTCACGGTGCCCGAGCTGGTGACCGCCTCCAACGCGGCGGTGCTGGGCGCCACCACGGCGCCGGCGCTCGCCGCCACGCGCGGCTGGCACAGCCTGGTGACGCCGGGGGTGCTGGTGGGGGTGCTGGGCTACGCCCTCGGGACCTTCCTTGGCACGCTCGTGTACCGCTACTGGGGCGCTTTCCTCTGAGTCAGCCCTTGTCCGCCGCGCGGGTGACCTGGTAGCCCACGCGGGGGAAGTGCACCGCCACGGTCCCGACCCGGGGGTCCTCGCGAAGCAGGCTCAGGTGCTCCACGCTCGACTGCATGAGCACGCCGCGGACCGGGTCGAAGCCGTAATCCGTCGGCATCACCTCGACCCGCTCACCGGGCCGCAGCCCGTCCAGGGCTTCCAGGGACTGGCCCTCGGCGACGCGCGGCGACACGGCGGCCGCGGCATCGAGGGCGGCCTCCCCGCTGATCGTCTCCAGCTCGCCGTGCCCGAACTCGCGCATCACGCTCATCCACTGGCGCACGTTCGGGTAGTGGTCGAACTCGCCGGCGAGCGCGGCGTTCCGGTGCACGAACCAGCAGCAGTGATAGCTGGAGAAATCCGCCTCCGTCGGCTGGTTGCCGAACAGGAAGGCGCTGCCGGCGAGCTGGCGGTCGAGGTTGCCGAGGTGGTTGTGGAACAGGGGCAGGGCGGTCTCCGGGGGCAGGGTCAGGCTGGCGCCGCCGGCGAGCTCGGCGCGGTCGCGCAGGAAGGCTTCGGCCGCCGCCTGGTCCTGGAACAGCGGGCTCTCGGCCAGCGCCCGGGGCTGGAAGGCGACGGAGATGCAGGTGCGGAAGAAGACGCTGTCGGTCCAGCGGGCGGTCGCCGCCACCGTCGCCTCGTTCCCCGGCGGGTAGATCGTGCCGTCCGGCAGCAGCTCGTCGATGACTCGCGCGATGAGCGCCGTGTCGCAATAGATGTCGGCCCCGAGCTGCATCACCGGCGTGCGCCGGTAGCCGCCGGTCAGCGGCATGAGGTCCGGCTTGGGCATGATGACCGGGATCGTGACGGCCTGGTAGTTCGCGTGCTTGTAGCCGAGCAGCAGGCGGATCTTCTCGGCGAAGGGCGATTCCGGGTAGTGGTGCAGGATGATTTTCGGCATGATGCGGCTCTTGTGATGACGGGCAGGCCGGCGGCACCACCTGGCCGCCGCCCGTCGATACTCTTGCAGACAATGCCGGTGGCGTCCAGACGGCCGCGTCGGCCGGAGACCCGCGATGAAGCCGGAACGCGTCGCCCCCGAAACCCGCCTCGTGCACGACGTCGACACCGGCTGGGGCATCGTCGCCACGCCGGTCTACCGGGCCTCCACCGTACTCTTCGACGACGTTGCGGCGCTGCGCGCCGGCGAGGCCGACCCCCTTGACCGCCAGCGCCTCTACTACGGGCGTCTCGGCACGCCGACCACCAGGGCGCTGGAGGATGCCCTCACGGCTCTCGATGGCAGCGCGGGCGCCGTGCTGTCGCCCTCGGGCCTCGGTGCCATTGCCGATGTGCTGCAGTGCTTCCTGCGCCCCGGTGACCACCTGCTCATGCCCGACAGCTGCTACGGCCCCACCCGAAAGCTCTGCCGGGGACGGCTTTCAGACCTCGGCATCCGCACGACCTTCTACGACCCCTGCTGCGGCGAGGGCCTGCGCGACTGGCTCGAGCCGGAAACGCGCCTCGTCTTCCTCGAGTCGCCGGGGGCGGCGACCTTCGAGGTGCAGGACGTCGGCGCCATCGCCGCCGAGGCCCGGGCCGCCGGCGCCCTCACGGCCATCGACAATACCTGGGCCACGCCGCTGCTGTTCAACCCGCTCGAGCACGGGGTCGACCTCGCGATCCAGAGCGGCACCAAGTACCTGAACGGCCATGCGGACGCCATGTTCGGCGTGACCACCACGGGGGACGCGGCGCTCTACGAGCGGCTGCGGAGCTACGTCCTCGGCAATGGCGTCCACCTCGCGCCGGACGATGCCTGGCTGGCGCGCCGCGGGCTGCGCACCCTCGCCGTGCGGCTCGCCGCGCACGAGCGCGCCGGCTACGCGCTCGCCGAGTGGCTGGGGGGACGACGGGAGGTGGCGCGGGTGCTCCACCCCGGTCTGCCGGGCTGCCCCGGCCACGAGATCTTCCGGCGCGACTTCCGCGGTGCCTCCGGTCTCTTCGCCATCGTGCTCACCGGGCTCGACGAAGCGGGCCTCGCCCGTTTTCTCGACGGCCTCGAACTGTTCGGCATGGGCTACTCCTGGGGCGGCTTCGAAAGCCTCGCCCTGCCCATGATCCCGACCCGCGACCTGCCGGGCGGGCAACTCGCGCCCGGTGAGACGCTGCTGCGCCTGCACGCCGGCCTGGAGGCCGTAGACGACCTGGTGGCGGACCTCGAGGCCGCGTTCGCCCGCGGCTACCGCTGACTGAAGCCCCCGCCCTCCCAGGCGGCGACCGGCTCGTAGCGGATGCCGTCCCGTCCCCGCCGCGACTCGAACAGGGTGACCCCGCGAAAGCGGAAGGGCAGGTCGGGCGGCTCGGCCGGCGCCGGTGGCGGCACGCGGCAGCCGCGGTACAGCGTGAGGTGGGGCACGAAACGCCGGCGCTCCCGTCTTGCGCCCACCGCCTGTCCCGCGCGGCCGAGGTCTCCGGCGAGGGATTCCAGAGCCGGCTGCGGGGCCGCGGGCCCGATCCAGAGGATGCCCGGCCGCGGCCAGTAGCCGACCCGGTCGAGGCGGAGTTCACCGGTCCCGGGCAGGGCGAGATCGTCGACCGTGTCGCAGAGCGCCTCGAGGTGGCGTTCGTCCACCTCGCCGAGGAAGGCGAGGGTGAGATGGAAATTCGCGGGCGGCACCGGCCGGCCGTCCGCCGTGGCCACCCGCTGCCGCCAGCTGTCGATGGCGCGCTTGTCCCCGGCGAGCGGGTCGAGACCAAAAAAAAGTCGCATGGCGGGTTCTCGCGTCCGCGGGAAGTATCCGCTACGGTAGCGCCCCGTCAGCCCCTCGGGAAGGAGCGCCCGTGATCCTCGACGACAGCGCCCCGCGCTATCTGCCCCACTGTACCCGGCCGGAGCTGCTGGCCATGGGCCTGTCGCCCCTCGACGGCGGCAGCTGGATCGAGGTGGACACCAGCCTGGGCCGCTTCCACGCGCACAAGCAGGCACTGGCTGCCTCGGACAGGGCCGCCGTCTACCGCTGGCTGCCGGGCTCCCTGCCGGCGCAGGAAGAGTTGGCAGAGCAGCTGCTGCGCCACCTGCTGGAAGCCCATGGCGACGCCTACCGGCGCGACGGGGAGGCCATCCACTGCACGGCTGCGGGCTTTTCCGTGCCCTGGCCGCCGGCCACGGCCGATCCGCTCTGGTCCCTGTCGCTGCTGGTCGCGGAGGACCTCGTCATCATGCAGCGGGGCGACGACGGCTACCGGCTCACGGCCGCCAGCCTGTGCAGCCCCAGCCACTGGCGCCTCGCCGAGAAGCTCGGTCGGCCGCTGCGCGAGATCCACGACCCGATCCCCGGGATCCACGAGGACCTGTCGCCGCGCATCGACCGCTTCTTCGATCACCTGCGGCCAGAGCACCCCGTACAGCGCTTCAACTGGACGCTGCAGGCGGACCCGGGGCTCTTTCACCCCGCCCCGGGGAAGGCGCCGGAGGACGCGTCGTCGCCGCTCTACTACCGCGTGGAGCGGCAGACGCTGGTGCGGCTGCCGCAAACGGGCGCCGTGGTATTCACTATCCGGGTATTCCTGCACCCGCTGGAAACCCTGGGCGCCCGGCCGGGTGCCCTGTCCGCCCTCGGCGCTGCCGTTGCCGCCGCGCCGCCGGCCCTTGCGCGTTACAAGGGCTTCGATACGTTGCGTGCAGCCCTGGCCCGTTACCCTTTATCATTGGACCCGCGTCCTGCCTGCTGTAAGGATTCCCCGTGATCAACGCCCACCTGGCCGCCACCCTCGGCCCCATGCGCGCCCCGTTCCTCCTGCTCGTACCGGTCTGCGTCTCCCTCGGCTGGGCAGCGGCGGTGCACGATGGCTATGCGATCGAGCTGCCCCACCTGTTGCTGGCAGCGCTCGGGGCGCTGGCGGCGCACGTGAGCGTCAACGCCCTCAACGAGTACGAGGATTTCCGCAGCGGCCTCGACCTGCGCACCGAGCGCACCCCCTTCAGCGGTGGCACCGGTACGCTGCCGGCGCACCCCGACAAGGCCCACTATGCGCTGGTGACGGGCCTCGTCAGCCTGTTCGTGGTGGTGCTGGTGCTGGTGGGCCTCTACTTCGTCGAGCTGCGTGGCGCGGCCCTGCTCCCGCTGGGACTACTGGGCGTGGTGACGATCGTGCTCTACACGCGCTGGCTCACGCGCTCGCCGCTGCTCTGCCTGCTCGCCCCCGGGGTCGCCTTCGGGCCGCTGATGGTGCTGGGGGTGTACTTCGCGCTGACCGGTCACTACGGCGCCACGGCCGCGGCGGCTTCCCTGGTGCCGCTGTTCCTGGTCAGCGACCTGCTGCTGATCAACCAGTTCCCGGACCGCGAGGCCGACCGCTGGGCGGGGCGCAACCACCTGCTACTGGCCTGGGGTGATCGTGCGGGTATCAGCGTCTACGGCCTGTTCCTGGCCGCGGCCTACCTCTCGGTCCTGCTCTCGGTGGTTCTCGACGCGCTGCCCGGCTGGGTGCTGCTCACCCTGCTCACGCTGCCGGTCGCCGCGCTGGCGTTCCGCGGCCTCGCCCGTCATGCCGACGAGGTCCCGGCGCTGGTGCCGCACATGGCCCAGCACGTCGCCCTCACGCTGGTGACGCCGGCCCTGCTGGCGCTCGGTATCGCGCTGGGTTAGGCCGAGGGCACCTGCCCTTCGCTGAACAGGGTGATCGGGGCGGCCTCCGCCGTCTGTATGAGCAGCGCCCGCTTGCGCAGGAAGCGGCGGAAGCCGCTGTCGCCCATGCGCGAACCGCCGAGCCCGGACAGGCGGAAGGAGTTCTTCTCCACGTCGTTGACGATGCCGGTCAGGCTGGCGTCGTTGATGCTGACCGCACCGACCTCCAGCTGCTCCGCGATGGCGATGGCCTCGTCTTCCGTGCCGGCGAAGACCGCCGCGGACAGGCCGAATTCGGAGTCATTGGCGCGGCGGATCGCCTCGTCGCTGCTGTCGTAGGGAATGAGCGGGATCAGCGGTCCGAAGGTTTCCTCGCGCATGAGCTGCATCTCGTCGCTCACGTCTTCCAGCACCGTCGGCAGGCACCAGCGGCCGCCGCCGTGCCGCTCGATGCGGCCGCCGCAGAGGATTCTCGCCCCTCGGGCCACCGCGTCGTCGAGCTGGGCCTGGATCTTCTCGGCCTGCGGCGGAAAGATCAGCGGGCCGATCTGGCCGCTGTCGATGTCCGGCCAGTTGAGCTGCACGCGCTCTGCCTCCGCGACGACCTTCTCGCGGAAGGCGGGGTAGACCGCCGCCTGCACGTAAACCCGCTCCAGGGACTGGCAGGCCTGCCCGGTCATGCCGACGGCGCTGCGCACGATGGCGCGCGCGGCGTTGTCCAGGTCCGCGGAGGCCGTGACGATCGCCGGGTCCTTGCCGCCGAGCTCGAGAAAGGCGGGGATGAAGCGCCGGGCGGCGTGCGCCGCCACGATACGCCCGGTGGCGACGCTGCCGGTAAAACAGACGGCGTCCGCCTGGTCGATGACGGCGGCGCCGGTTTCCGGACCGCCGGTGACGATACGCAGGACCCTGGCGAGCGCCGGTACCTCGGTCAGCGCTTCGGCGAGGGGCACGGTGAAGCGCGGCGTGACCTCGCTGGGCTTCAGCAGGACGGTGCAGCCGGCGGCGAGGGCGGGCACGGCGTCGATGAGAGCGAGAATCAGCGGCACGTTCCAGGGGCTGATGATGCCGACCACGGGGTAGGGCACGAGTCGGTGCCGGTAGTGCACGCTGGGCACCTGTGCCGATTGCCCGCCCTGTGCCTCTGCGGCAAGTGCCGGCGCGCGCCGACACCAGTGGCCGATGAGGTCGATGGCCTTCTGCACCTCGAAGTGGGCAAAGGTGCGGCGCCCCGTGTCGATGGTGAGCGCCTCGCCGAGCTCGCCCCGGCGTGCCGCCAGCGCTTCGCCCCAGGCCCCGAGGGCCGCGCAGCGGCCCTCGACACCCAGCGCGTCCCAGGCGCGGGCCTCCTCCCGCAGGCTGCCCGCGGCGCCGGCGATCTCGTCGGCGGACCAGGCCTTGACCCGGTAGTCGACCTCGCCGGTGCGCGGGTTCGTGACCGGCAGGGTCCCGTCGCCGCCGGGGCTCATGCCGCGGCCCCCGTGAAACCGGGCGGCAGCCCTGCCGCCGCGGCAAAGCCGTAAAGTTCCTCGTCCGGCAGCGCTGCCTGCACCAGCTCGCGCACGCGGAAGAGCGCCTCGAGGTCGATGCCGGTGCGCAGGCCCATGGCCTCGAGCAGGAAGGCGAGATCCTCGGTGACGATGTTGCCCGAGGCGCCGGGGGCGGCCGGGCAGCCGCCGATGCCGCCGAGGGAGCTGTCGATGGTGGTGAAGCCGAGCTCGACCGCCTTGAGCGCATTGGCGAGGCCCTGGCCGCGGGTGTTGTGCAGGTGCACGCCGGTCAGGCGCTCGCGCCCGCAGGCGGACCAGATGCCCGTGGCGAGCCGCTCGAGCTGCCGCGGGTTGCCCATGCCCGTCGTATCGGACAGGCCGACCTCCGCCACGCCGAGATCGATGAGCTCTGCCGCCGTGCGGATGACCCGGTCCTCGGGGATCGGCCCCTCGATGGTGCAACCGAAGGCGGTGGCGAGGCCCACTTCGAAGGCGGGCCGCCGCTCCGCGGGGGTCTCGGCCAGCAGCTCGAGGCAGCGGACGATCTCCTCGCGCATCTGCACATGGGTCTTCTTCACGTTGCGCACCGAGTGGGTCTCGCTCATGGAGAACGGCATGGAGACCTTGTGCGCTCCGGCGGCGATCGCGCCCTCGAGTCCGCGCCGGTTCGGGACCAGGGCGGCGACCCGCAGGCCCGGCAGGGTGGTGGCGTAGCGGACCACCTCGGCGGTATCGGCCAGTTGGGGCAGCAATTTTGCCGGCACGAAGGAGCCCACCTCGATCTCCGGTGTCCCCGCCTCATGCTGCGCCCTGATCCAGGCCTTCTTGGCCTCCGTGGGCATGATGGAGCGAATGCTCTGGAGCCCGTCCCTCGGGCCGACTTCGCTGATCTCGATATCGATGGCCACCGTGCCTACCTCGCTGCCTGCCTTGCCGCCGCGCCCGCCGGTTCCCTCGTTGCAGCATACGCCAGCTGTTGCGCCTGCTGCCGCGGCCGCACGGGTTCGCAGTAAATGAACTAATGATATATCATAATAACAAAAGGTTGGTCGCCGGGTACAGGCGGCTGCCCGCTACACGGGACGAGGAGCAAGGCTGGCATGGCGCAGGCATCGCCCCCGCTGGAGGGAATCCGGGTCATCGAGTTCACCCATATGGTCATGGGTCCCACCGTCGGCGTCATTCTCGCAGACCTCGGCGCCGAGGTAATCAAGGTCGAACCGCTGGGCGGTGACAACACCCGTCGCCTGGGCGGTTCCGGCGCCGGCTATTTTCCCATGTACAACCGCAACAAGAAGAGCGTCTGCGTCGATTTGAAGTCGCCGGAGGGCGTCGAGGTCGTGCACCGCCTGGTGGCCGATGCCGACGTCGTCATCGAGAACTTCCGCCCCGGCGCGATGGACCGCCTCGGCTTCGGCTATGAGCAGCTGTCGGCGCTCAACCCGCGGCTGGTCTACTGCTCGCTGAAGGGTTTTCTCTCCGGACCCTACGAGCAGCGCACGGCGCTCGACGAGGTCACCCAGATGATGGGCGGCCTCGCCTACATGACCGGGCTGCCGGACCGGCCGATGCGGGCCGGTTCCTCGGTGATCGACATCACGGGCGGCATGTTCGGTGTCATCGGCATCCTCGCCGCCCTGGAGCGCCGGCACCGCACCGGCGAAGGGGAGCGGGTCACAAGCTCGCTGTTCGAGACCACGGCGTTCATGGTCGGCCAGCACATGGCGCAGCAGGCGGTCTCCGGCGAGATACCGCCGCCGATGTCGGTGCGCCGCTCGGCCTGGTCGGTCTACGACATCTTCGAGACCGCGGACGGCGAGCGCGTCTTCGTGGGTGTGGTCAGCGACACGCTCTGGCAGCGCTTCTGCGAGGCCTTCGGACTCGCCGACTTCGCCGCCGACCCGGGCCTCGCGAAGAACAACGACCGCGTGCGCCAGCGCGACCGGATCCTGCCGGTCATCGAGGCGCTGTTCCGGGACCTGGACAAGGACACGCTCATGGCGCGGCTGGAAAGCGCCGGGGTGCCCTTTGCGCCCATCAACCGTCCCGCAGACCTGTTCGACGATCCGCACCTCAACGCGACCGGTGCGCTGCAGCCGGTGACCCTGACCGACGGCGACAACGCGGGGCAGCGCACCCGGCTGCCGGCTCTACCGCTCGAGCTGCACGGTGAGAAGTTCGCGCTGCGCCGCGACATACCGCGCGCCGGCGAACATACCCGCGAGGTGCTCGCTGCGCTCGGCTACGACGAGGAGCGCATCGCAGCGCTGGTCGCCGACGGCCGGGTCGCCGCCGGCAGCTGAGTCAGCGGTAGATCCAGGGCCGGCGCTGCCGGTCCGCCTGTTCGAACGCGTCGATGTCGGCGGCCCGCTCCAGGGTCAGGCCGATCACGTCAAGGCCCTCCATCAGCATGCGCCGGTGCCCCGGGTTGATGGTGAATCCCAGCGCGCGGCCCTCCGGGTCGAGCACCTGCCCGGCCTCGAGGTCCACGGTGAGCGGCCGGCCGGCCGGGTCCCCGGCGACCGCGCCGGCAAGGCGGGCGATGGCCGCCTCGTCGAGTTCCACCGGCAGGATCCCGTTGCGGACGCAGTTGCTGTAGAAGATGCTGCCGAAGGAGGGCGCGATGATGACCCGGAAACCGTACTCGTGCAGCGCCCAGACCGCGTGCTCCCGGGACGAACCGCAGCCGAAGTTCGCGCCGGCGAGGAGAATGCTGGCGCCCCGGTAGGCCGGGTCGTTGAGGATGAAGGCCGGATCCGCCTCGCGGCTGCCGGGCAGCGTGTAGCGCCAGGCGGCGAAGAGCCCCTCGCCCAGCCCGTGCTTCGACACGCGCTTCATTTCCCGCGAGGGGATGATCGCGTCTGTGTCGATATTGTTGCGCAGGAGGGGGACGGCGATGCCCGTGTGCCGGCGCAGGGGCGAGAGCGGCTCCATCAGGCGGCCTCCACGCGGCGTTCGGCACGGGTGATATGCCCGGCGACCGCCGAGGCGGCGACGGTGACGGGGCTGGCGAGATGGGTGCGGGTGCCCGGCCCCTGGCGGCCCTCGAAGTTGCGGTTGGTGCTCGAGATGACCCGCTTGCCGGCACCGAAGGTCTCGCCGCCGGCATAAAAGCACATGGAGCAGCCGGCCTCGCGCCAGGAGAAACCGGCGTCGCGGAAGACCCGGTCGATGCCCTCGGCTTCCGCGGCCCGCTTGACGGTGGTCGAGCCCGGAACGCAGACCGCGGACACCCCGGGCGCCACGCGCTTGCCGCGCAGGAAGTCGGCGGCGGCGCGCAGGTCGCTGAGCCGGCTGTTGGTGCAGGAGCCGATGAAGGCGCCGTCGATGGGCAGCCCCGCCAGCTGCTGTCCCGGCGCCAGCCCCATGTAGCCGAGAGCCTTGCGCATGCCCTCGCGGCGCGCGGGGTCCGCCTCGCTGGCGGGGTCCGGTACCGGTTCGCCGATCGGCAGGCAGTGCTCCGGGCTCGTGCCCCAGGTGACCGTCGGCGCGATGGCCGAGGCATCGATGACCAGCTCCCGGTCGAAGCGGGCATCGACGTCGCTGAACAGCTCCCGCCAGTGCGCCCGGGCCAGGGCCAGTTCGCTCCCCGATGGCGCGTACTCGCGGCCCTCGACGTAGGCGGCGGCCGTTGCATCCGGTGCAACGAAGCCCGTGAACGCCGAGAATTCAACGGCCATGTTGCACAGGGTCATGCGCGCTTCCACCGACAGCGCGCGCACGGCGTTGCCGGCGAACTCCACCGCGTGGCCGGCGCCACCGCCCGCGCCCTCCCGGCCGATGAGGTGGAGGATCATGTCCTTGGCGGTCACACCCGGGGCCAGCTCGCCGTCGAAGGTGACGCGCAGGCTGCGGGGCTTGCGCACCCGCAGCGTGCCCGTGGCCATGGCGTGCTCCGCCTCCGTGGAGCCGATCCCCCAGGCCAGGGCGCCAAGCCCGCCGAGGGTGCAGGTATGGCTGTCCGGACACACCACCGTGCTGCCGGGCAGGGCAATGCCGAGTTCCGGCGAGATGACATGGACGATGCCCTGCTGCGGATCGCGCACATCGAACAGCCGGATGCCGGCTTCCCGGGCCGCGGCGCGGGTGGCGACGATGAAGTCCCGCCCGCTGGGCATGGCCGTTTCGTCGCCGCGCCCTGGGTAGGTGTCGACGATGTGATCCATGGTGCAGAACACGCGCCCCGGGTCGCGCAGCGCGCGGCCGGCGTCGGCGAGGCCCTGCAGCGCGATGCTGCCCGTGCGCTCGTGCAGGAAGACGCGGTCTATGTTGAGCAGGGACTCGCCATCGCCCAGGTCGGCGACGCAGTGCAGGGCCCAGAGCTTGTCGAGAAGAGTGCTTGCCATCGTTACCGGGAGCATGCGGCGGCGGGCCGCCTTGGGCAATAATGTATTATAGGTATATGAATATGACATATTGCCGGGTGCGGGTCGAGAGACCTTGATGCAGGTCAAAGCCCTCCCGGCCATAAATAACATAATGACCTATCAATAGGTCATCAGCGTGGCGCCCGGCGCCACAGGGAAGGAGGTGGCGTTGCATGACGCCTGAGATCATTGCCCTGATGGCGGCGGCAGCTTCCATCGCCTTCGTGCATACGCTGCTCGGTCCCGACCACTACCTGCCCTTCGTCGCCCTCGCCCGCGGCCGTGGCTGGTCCCTGCGCCGGGCTCTCGGTGTCACCCTGTTCTGTGGCAGCGGCCACATCGTCGGTTCCGTCCTGCTCGGTTTCCTGGGCCTGTACCTCGGCGTCCAGCTCGGCACCCTCGAGTGGATCGAGGGGGTGCGCGGCGACCTGGCGGGCTGGGCGCTGGTCGCCTTCGGCCTGGCCTACCTGAGCTGGGGCCTTCGCCGCGCGCAGCGCTCGCGCGAACACAGCCACTGGCACAGCCACGGTTCGCTGCGTCACCGGCACCCCCACGACCATCTTGCGCAACACGCCCACCCCCACACGGGACCCGATGCGCCGGAAGACGGCGTACCGCAGCGCGGTCTCGTCGCCTGGGCGCTGTTCATCGTCTTCGTCCTCGGGCCCTGCGAGCCGCTGATTCCGCTGCTCATGTTCCCGGCGGCGCGCGAGAGCGCCGCGGGTGTCGTGGCGGTCACGGGCGTCTTCGCGCTGGTGACCATCGCCACCATGCTCGGCGCCGTCGTGGTCGCGCTCTGGGGTGCGCAGCGGCTGCATTTCCCCGGCCTCGCCCGCTTCGGGCAGGCCATCGCGGGCGGCGTCGTGCTCTGCTGCGGCCTCGCCATCACCGTGCTCGGGCTCTAGGGAGAAGCGGATGAGTTACAAGGCCATCGACGCCGTCGTCAATATCTGGACCGCCGAGGCACTCTCCCACCGGCCCGGCTGGACCGACGAGTTCTTCATCGGCAAGGTCAAGGGTGAGCACGACTCCTCGGGCATCAGCCTCGAGCAGATGCTCGAGGGCATGGACGCCGCTGGCATCGAGTGCGCGTTCCTGATCGCCGCCAAGGCGGGGCGCGTCGGACTCCCGGGCTGCTACCACATGCCGCCGCGGGTCGTGGCGGACGCGGTAGCGCGCTACCCCGACCGCTTCTTCGGCCTGGTGGGTATCGACCCGTTCACCGGCATGGACGGGGTCCGTGCGCTCGAGGACGCCGTGCGCAACCTCGGCTTCATCGGCGCGCACCTCTACCCGCACTGGTTCGACCTGCCGCCGAACAACGCCCGCTACTACCCGTTCTACGCGAAGTGCATCGAGCTCGGCGTGCCGATCCAGATGCAGGTGGGCCAGTCGCTGATCTATTCGAAAGAGCATCGCTGCCGCTCCGTCGGCCGGCCCATCTACCTGGACGATATCGCCTGCGACCTGCCGGAGCTCAAGCTCATCGGCTCCCACGTGGGCATTCCCTGGCACGACGAGATGATCGCCATGGCCTGGAAGCACGAGAACGTCTTTCTCTGCACGGACGCCCACAGCCCCAGGTACTGGCCGCAGAGTGTCGTGCACTACATCAACTCCTACGGCCAGGACAAGGTCATCTTCGGTACCGATTTCCCGGTGCTGCGCTTCGAGCGCACCCTCGGCGAGATAGACGCCCTGGGCCTCAAGCCCCAGGTCCGCCGCAAGTTCCTGCGCGACAACGTGCGCCGGATCTACGGGCTCGAGGAGCGGCTGCCGTGAAGGCCCCGTTGGACGGGGTTCGCGTCGTCGAGATGACGAGCGTGGTGCTCGGCCCCTACGCCTGCCAGATGCTGGGGGACCTGGGTGCCGACGTGATCAAGATCGAGCCGCCGACCGGCGATACCAACCGCCACCTGGGGCCCCACCGCAACCACGCGGACATGGGGTCGCTGTACCTGACCTGCAACCGCAACAAGCGCTCGGTGGCGCTGGACCTGAAGAGCGAGCGGGGGAGGGCGGCGGCGCTGGCGATCATCCGCGACGCCGACGTGGTCGTGCACAATTTCCGGCCGCAGGCGATGCAGCGTCTCGGCCTCGACTACGAAGCCGTGCGCGCGGTCAATCCGCAGGTGGTCTACTGCGCGACCTACGGCTACAGCCGCAAGGGTCCCTACGGCAACAAGGGGGCCCTCGACGATTCGATCCAGGCGGCCAGCGGGGTGGCGGTGCTGCAGAGCATGGTCGAGGGCGAGCCCCGCTACCTGCCGACGATCATTGCGGACAAGACCACCGGGCTCATGGTCGTGCAGTCGGTACTCGCCGCGCTGCTGCACCGGGAGCGCAGCGGCGAAGGGCAGGAGATCGAGGTGCCCATGTTCGAGTCCATGGTCTCCTTTGTCATGACCGAGCATCTCTGGGGCCAGACCTTCGAACCGCCCATCGGCAAGGCCGGCTACGTGCGGCTGATGGCCAGGCATCGCCGGCCGTACCGCACCCGTGACGGGCAGTACCTCGCCGTCCTGCCCTACTGGGACAACCACTGGCGCACGTTCTGCGAGGTCGCCGGCCGGCCGGAGCTGGTCGAGGACCCGCGCTTCACGGACATGGCCACTCGCCTCGCCAACATCGACGAGTCCTACCGGGTGACCGGCGAGATCATCGCCGGCCGGGACCGCGCCGAGTGGATCGAGCTCCTCGGCGACAGCAACGTGCCCATGATGGTGGTGAACAGTCTCGATGATCTCATCGAGGACCCGCACCTGGTGGCTTCCGGGTTCTGGCAGGAGTTCGATCACCCCACGGAGGGGCGCGTGCGCATGAGCAGCCCGCCGGCGAATTTCTCGCGCACGCCGGCGAGCATTCGCCGCCTCGCCCCCCGGCTCGGCGAGCACAGCGCCGAGGTGCTGCGGGAGGCGGGTCTCGCCGAGGCGGAGATCGAGGCAATGCTCGCGGCGGGGGAAGCGCGCCGGCCCGCGGACTGACACGCGCAGACGTCGGGAGACAGACAGCCAGGGGCAGACGAGGACAAAGGCAAGAGGAGGCAGAGCGATGAGTTTCAAGAACCTGTACATCGACCACCAAAAGACCGAGGAAGTGGAGGCCTGGATCGAGGAGGAGCGCGTGGAGCAGGAGGCGCGCTTCGAGAAGATCGCGAAGGAGATGCGGGAACTCGGCCCGAAACGCGAGCAGTGGTACCAGGAGTTTTTCGACCGCATCACAACGCTCGGCTTCAACCAGGACGGTGACGACAAGGTCCGGATCGCGCCGGAAGACCTGCCGGTGCAGCCCGCGGGCCGGGAGGACCGGGTGGTCTGGAAGTATGGCCACGAACAGCTCGAAGAGGATTAGGCGGGCCGTTCCCCACCCGCGCGTTTCCGCCTGCCAGGACAGACACGAGGACACACACCATGCGCCCACACATTGAGCCCTTCTGCGACCGCGACGCGGCCTTCAAGCACATGACGCTGCCCGGTTTCGCCCGCGGCATGCACTACAAGATGCTGAGCTTCGACCCCGACACGGGGGCCTGCTCCATGACCGTGCAGCTGGACGCCGGCTACCGCCAGGCCCCGGGCTTTGCCTGGTCCGAGCGCGAGCTCATCGTTATCGAGGGAGAACTCCGGGTCGGCGAGCGCACCTGCCGCAAGGGGCACTACTTCTTCATTCCGGCGGGCTATGCCATGCCTGAAGTGACTGCTCCGGGGGGCTGCCTGCTGCTGGAGATGGTGAACACCGGCGAGCCGAGTCACGTGGAGTCCACCGAGCACCATCCGCTGGCGCAGGTGAACCTGTACCACGACGTCGACTCCTACATGGACATCCCCTGGGCCATGGGCAACGTGGCCAAGCCCTCCGTGGCCGCCGGCTGCCTGATCAAGCTTCTCAACTTCAACCCGATGTCCCACGCCATGACCTTCCTCTACTGCATGACGCCGGGCTTCTACCAGGACAATATCTCGTATCACGACTGCGCCGAGGAGTCCTATCACCTCTGGGGCACCTCGTGGATGATGCAGTTCGGTGACATTCCCACCGGGGGTTACTTCTGGCGACCCGCCTACATCAACCACGGCGCCTTTGCCTCCGAGTACGGCTGCATCGCGCTGGGGCGGACGGACTCGAAGCTGTTCAACCATTTCCACTACAACCCCTGGTCGACGCCGGTGGAGAACGCCAACCGATCCCTGGCGCGCGTCTACCAGCGCGATCCGCTGCTCTACCAGTGGGCCCTGTCCTTCGACCACAACCACCCGCACGGCCCCGAGGATTTCGAGCAGACCATGCAGCGGCGGGGCAGCGAAGCGGGCCACGACCACGCCGAGCACCAGTCCGACGGCCGCCGCCATGACCACTGGCACGGCCATCACCACCACCACGACGACAGTCCGCACCACCACCATCACGACCACGACCACGACCACGACCACAGCCATCACTGACGGGCGGCAGAATTTCCCTAAACAACATATTGATATATGTTTATAACATTACTAGCGTTAGGGGACAGGGGAGAACGCGGGCTCCGGCCCGACAAGCAATAACGACATTCAACGGGGGTTCGTCATGACCTTTAGCAGGAAACCACTGGCGACGGTGATCGCCTCCAGTACCCTGGCCTACGGCCTTCTCGGCGCGGCGCCGGTCGCCCTGGCGCAGGAACAGAGCACGGTGCTCGAGGAAGTGATCGTCACCGCCCGGAAGCGCGAAGAGAGCCTGCAGGATATCCCGGTCGCCGTCTCCGCCATCGGTGCCAGCGACATACAGCAGCTGGCGCTCAATGACCTCGACGACCTTGCCAAGGTCACCGCCGGGCTGGTTTTCGACAACGATTTCTCGCGTACCGCCAACCGCCCGGTAATCCGGGGGCAGGCGAACATCCTCGGTGAGTCCGGTGTGGCCTACTTCATCGACGGTGTCTACATCACCGGCTCCATCGCCGACTACGACCTCCAGGACGTGCAGCGCGTGGAGGTGGTCAAGGGCCCGCAGAGCGCGCTCTACGGCCGGAATACCTACGCCGGGGCGATCAACTTCATCACCAAGGATCCCGGCGACGAGGTCGGAGGTAACGTCCAGCTGCAGGTGGCCGAGGACGACCAGTACCAGGTGACCGGGTCCGTCTCCGGCCCGCTGATCGACGGCGTTCTCTCCGGCCGCCTCGCCGGCCGCTATTTCGAGCGCGGGGCGATCTTCAACAGCACCTTCGACGGCGCGGGCGTAGGCGAGCAGGAAAGCCAGTCCATCTCGGGCCTGCTGCGCTGGACGCCCGGCGAGCGCACGGACATCCGGTTCCGCGCCTATTACTCGGAACTGGACGACGGGCAGCCGGCGCTGTTCCGCCAGCCCGCCTCCGCGAACAACTGCTTCCAGGACAACGGCTCCTACTACCTGGGCCTCGGCCGCTACTACTGCGGCGAGGTGGAGCCCCGGGATATCACCTCGGACTACTCGGTACAGGCACCGAATGCCGGTGACCGTGTCGAGCAGACCCAGCTCAGCCTGAAGATCGAGCACCAGCTCAACGACAGCTGGACGGTCACCTCGATCACCGGCTGGAACGACCGCGACGCCACCCAGATCACCGAGGCGGACTACGGCCCCACGAGCTTCCAGACCAGCGTCTTCGCCCGCTTCCCGCTGGGGCCGCCGCCGGCGCCCTACGGCCTGGTGACCGCCGGCGCCCTCGACTTCACCTTCTCCTTCGATGACGAGAGCGAGGACTGGTCGCAGGAGCTGCGCTTCGACTACGACAGCGACCGGCTGCGCGCGAGCGTCGGCGCCTACTACTTCAGCCAGGACAGCAGCAACACGGACAACCGGGTCCTGCCCGCGAACGCCGACGCGCTCGCGGCGGCCAGCTTCGGTGCGCGCCTGGCGGAGGAGGCGGCCATCTGCGCCGCCAACCCGATCTGCATCACCGCCTTCCCGGTTACGCCGCCGTCGGCGGTTGCCCCGCCGCCGCGCAATCGCTCCAGCAGCGAGCTCGAGAACCGGGCCATCTTCGGCCTTGTCTCCTACGACCTCACCGAGCGGCTGACGCTGACCGTGGAGGGGCGCTACCAGGAGGAGGAAATCGACCAGGTGGCAATTTCGCAGGTGCTCGGCGGGCCGATCACCCGCACCACGGTGAGCAACGAGACCTTCGACTCGTTCACGCCGCGGATCACCCTCGACTGGCAGGTCAACGACGATCACCTGCTCTACGTCCTCTACGCCGAGGGCACCAAGCCCGGCGGCTTCAACGGCGCGGCAGCCATCGAAGGTGGCGTGCCCTCCTACGATGAGGAGGACCTGACGTCCGTGGAGTTCGGCAGCAAGAGCCTGTTCCTGGACGGCCAGCTGCGGCTGAATACGTCGGTGTTCTTCAACGAGCTCGAGGGTTACCAATTGACGCAGAACGTGCAGGGCGCCGGCGAAATCACGTCCGCCACCGTCAACGCGGGTGACGCGGAACTGTTCGGCGTGGAGCTGGAAATGCTGTGGATGCCGGCGGCGATCCCGGGGCTTTCGTTGACCGCCAACTACGCCTATATCGATCCGGAGTTCACCGACGGCCAGGACCTCAACCAGGGTCTGCTCAACGACGTCGCCGACGACGGTCTGACCAACTGCTCCACCGGCGTGCAGTTCCCCGGTGCCGAGTGCTCCACGGACACGGTGGCCCTCGGCTCCATCGAGGGTAACCAGGTGCCGCGGACCTCGCAGAACACGGCCTTCTTCGATATCGAGTACCGGCGTCCCTTCGGCAACGGCTGGGAGTGGTTCGCCGGGGCCAACTACTCCTACGAAGAGAGCCGCTTCGCGCAGGTGCTGAACTTCGCGGAGACCGGCGACATCGAGGTGATCAACGCGCGGCTCGGCTTCATGAACGACCGCTACATGATCAACTTCTGGGGCAAGAACCTCGGCGGCGAGGATGCCTCGCCCTTCGTGCTCCGCTACGCCGACGCGGGTGACTCCCTGCGCCGCAACTTCGTGGGTACGGCACGGCGCGACACCTACTTCGGGGTGACCGCCCAGGCGCGCTTCTGACGGTGCCTGGCTCGCGGTACGCAGCCCGGCCTCGCCGGGCTTTTTTATCGTGCTGAACCGCCGGCAGCTGCTGGCCGCGGCCGCCGCCGGGGCCCTGGCGCGCCCGCTGGCGGCGGCGCCACGCGAGGTGCTGGTGCTGGGCGCGGGCCTCGCAGGGCTCGCCGCCGCCTCGCTGCTCGCGGCCCAGGGACACCGGGTGACCGTCCTGGAGGGACGGCGCCGTGTCGGCGGCCGCGTGTTGACGCTCGATGCGGTGCCGGGCCACCCGGAGGCGGGCGCCAACGTGATCGGGCCCAACTACGGCCGGGTGCTGGATGCCGCCACGCGCTTGCGGGTGCCGCTCAGGGTCCCGCCTGCAAACCTCGACAGCGGCTATGCGATCGACGGGCACAAGATTCCCGCCGACGCCTGGGCCGACAGTCCCTTCAATCCGCTGGCGGGTCGGCTGCGTGCCGTGCCCCCGGCCCGCCTGCTGGGCCCGGTGCTTCGGGACAACCCGGTTGCCGCCGGGCCGGACTGGTGCAGCGGCGCCCACGACGCGCTGGAGGTGGCGGCCACGGACTACCTGGGCCAGCGCGGCTACGATGCGGCGGCTCTCGCCCTGGTCGACGCCAACAACAGCTACGGCAACCGCCTGGCGGATACCTCGATGCTCAGCCTGCTGCGCGTGGGCGCGAACTTCGGTCGGGCGGTCGCCATGGGCCAGCCCGTGCGCGAGGTGGCCGCTGGCAATATGCGCCTGCCCGAGGCGCTCGCGGCGTCCCTGCCCGTGCCGCCCGTGCTGGGCGCGCGGGCCGTGGCCGTTCGGGGGCGGCGCGACGGGGTAGAGGTGACGCTTGCCGACGGGCGGCACTTCAGCGCCGAGGCCCTGGTCTGCACCCTGCCGGTGCCGGCCCTGCGCGGGCTGCGCTTCGAGCCGGCGCTTCCTGCGGCACAGCGGGAGGCGCTCGTCGCCATTGCCTATCACAAGGTCGTCCAGGGGCATTTCCTCGTGCGCGAGCCCTACTGGGCGGACAGCGGCGAACCGGCGGGCTGGTGGACGAACGGTCCACTGGGCCGGCTTTTCGTGCGACCGCTGCCGGGCGGTGAGCGCTACAACCTCACGGTGTGGGTGAACGGCGACAGCTGTGACCGCTACCGGGGACCGGAGGCGGCGGAACTGCTGGCCGATGACTTCTTCCGCTTCAACCCCGCGGCGCGCGGGCGCGCTGAACTGCGGCAGGTCGTGCGCTGGGCCGAGGAGCCGCTGACCGGCGGCAGCTGGGCCCTCTGGGGGCCGGGGCAGGTGGGGCGCTACTTCGAGGCGCTGCAGCTGCCCGGCGACAGGCTGTTCTTCGCCGGCGAGCACACGGCCCGGGCCAACCCGGGCATGGAGGGCGCCATGGAGTCCGGTGAACGCGCCGCCCTCGAGGTCATGAGGCGACTGGCGTGAAAGCGCGGCGCTTCCTCGGCGCGCTGCTGCTGGCCGCGGTCGGCGCGCAGGCCGGCGAACTCGATGGCGAGCAGGCCTTCGCCGCCTGTGCCGCCTGCCACAGCCTGGCGCCCGGCGCCCCGCACAAGGTGGGTCCCAACCTCTACGGCGTGGCCGGCCGGCGCGCCGCCACGCAGCCGGGCTATCGCTATTCCCCGGCCCTTGAGGCCTCGGGGCTGACCTGGAACCGCGGTACGCTGACCACCTGGATCGTCGCCACCGAGGCGCTGGTGCCGGGCAACTGGATGCTCTTCCACAGTCCGCTGGCGCCGGCCGAGGTACCGCGGCTGGTCGATTACATCCTCAGCCGGCAACCGGAAGCCGATGGATAGAAGCGGCGCCGTCCTGGTCACGCTCGTGGTCTACAAGCTGGTCCTCATCGGGGTCGGCATCTGGGCCGCGCGCCGCAGCCGCAACGAGGGTGATTTCTTTCTCGGCGGCCGCGAACTCGGGCCCTGGGTCGCCGCCATCAGCTACTCCTCGAGTGCCTCCTCCGCCTGGACCCTGCTCGGCATGAGCGGCGTCGCCTACGTGATCGGCGTCTCCGCCCTGTGGATCGTGCTCGGCACGGTGATCGGCATGCTGGTGGCGTGGTACTGGATAGCGCCCCGGCTCATGGCCTTCAGCCGCGAGCACGACCACCTGACCGTCACCGACTTCCTGCTGCACGGGTCCGCGGGACGCGCGCGCTCATTGCTCGCCCTGTCCATCTCGCTCATCGTGCTCGTTTCCTTCGTCTTCTACGTTGCCGCGCAGTTCCAGGGGGCGGGCAATACCTTTGCCACCACCTTCGAACTGTCGATGCGCGAGAGCATCTTCCTCGGCGCCGCCATCATCCTGGTGTACACGCTCCTCGGCGGTTTCTGGGCGGTGAGCGTCACCGACACGATCCAGGGCCTGCTCATGGCGGCGACGGCGCTGCTGCTGCCGGCGGCCGCCGTGCTCGCCTGCGGCGGGCCGGAGGGGTTCGCCGCGGGGCTGCGTGCGGTGAGCACGCCCGCGCAGCTCAGCCTCAGCGGCGGCAACGCCGGGCTGGTGGCCGCCGGTATCGTGGTGGGCGGCCTTGCCGTCGGCGCGGTCAACACCTACGGACAGCCGCACCTGCTCGTCCGCTTCATGGCACTGCGCGACGGGCGTGCGCTGCGCCAGGCCCGGGTGATCACCCTGTTCTGGTACCTGGTGGTTTTCGGCGGTATGGCGCTTCTCGGCCTGGCGGGGCATATCCTGCACCCGGGGCTCGCGAACCCCGAGACCGTTTTCTTCGTGCTGACCGAGAGCCTGTTCCCGACCCTGCTCGGTGCGGTGTTGCTCGCGGCGGTGCTCTCCGCGATCATGTCCACGGCGGACAGCCAGCTCCTGGTGGCCGCCTCAGCCGTTGCCCACGACCTGGGGCTCGACCGGCGCTTTCCGCGCCGCGTCATGCTGGTGTCGCGGCTCAGCGTCGCGGCGGTCGTTGCGCTCGCCGTTGCGGTGGCGCTCTACCTGCCGGAGCGGATCTTCGACCGGGTGCTGTTCGCCTGGGTGGCGCTGGGCTCCGCCTTCGGGCCGCTCGTTTTCGTCCGCCTCGCCGGGGGGACGGTGACGGGGACGCGGGCCCTGGGCTCGGTCTGGACCGGTTTCTTGCTGGCAGTGGCCCTGTCCCTCGCGCCCTCGGCACCGGGCGACATCGCCGAAAGGCTGCTGCCCTTCGTCGCCGCCCTCGCCGTGCTGCTGCCGGGGGCCCGCTCCCGCGTCAGTGCAGGTCCTCCTGGAGCTGGTTGAGCTCGATGGTGAAGCCGTCCGGGTCCTGCAGCGCGCTCACCAGCACGCTGATGGTCCCGTCACCGCCGTAGGACGGGTAGGTGACCAGCTCCGGTTCGTCGAGCACGACCACGCCGGGCACCTGCCGGGCCTTTGCGAAGCTCGCCTCCAGCTCGCTGGTATTGAAGACCAGCACCGTGGTGCCTTCCTGGAAGGCCGTGCCGGCCAGCTCGACGCGGGGCTTCTTCGGCTTGATGTACTGCAGCAGGCCGATCACGCCGATGTAGTTGTCGTTGGCGCGCAGGAACACGAGCCGGCGGACGTAGTCGGCGTCTTCCGGGGCGGCGTCCCTGGGGGTGATGATCATGTTGTCGTAGGTGACCACCATACCCAGGGCGTCGCGGTAGAACGCCAGGGAGCGGTCGATGTCCGCCACCACCAGCGTGGTGCGGCGCAGGTCGATGGGTGTGCGCTGGTCCTCGTCGACCGGGGCCGCCACGACGGTGACGGCCCCGGCCAGGCAGAAGAGCAGCCCGGCGCAAAGCCGCTGCCAGGTTTTCATCGCTGTCTCCCCGCCGTTCATTCGGCCTTCGCCCGTTCGTCGATGATCTTCTTCATGTAGGTCCAGGACGTCTCGTTGCGCCGATCGTCGGTCACCGGCGGCGGTGCCGTGAAGGTCGGGTAGTTGGCCGCGATCTCCGCTTTCATGGTGTCGCTCAGCTGGTCGAAGGACTCGAGCTTGCGGCCCATGGCGTTGAAGTAGAGCAGCCCGGCGCGGTCACCCATCTCCATCCAGGGCAGCCACTGGGCGATCCGCACCCAGGACACGACCGGGTAGGCCACGGGCTGGTCTGCATCGAGGAGCTCGGCCGTGTCGCCGTTGAAATCGAAGATCTCGGTGGCGTGGTAGGTGCCGCCGATGTACTGCTGGTAGTTGCCGCCGAGGGGGTTGCGATAGAAGAGGGGGACCTCGACGGCCATCAGGTACTGGCCATTGATGTCGTTGAGTTCGAACGCCCGGGGCTTGCCCGCGGCATCGACGCCGAAGGTCGGACGCCCGTTGACCGGGTCGTTGGCCACGTGGATGACCTCGTTGCTCTCGCCGGTCCACGGGTTGTCGAAACTGCGCAGGACCTCGTTGGTCGCCGGGTCCAGGTAGAGCATGATTTCCCGGGAGACCATGCGGTAGCCCGTGCCGCGCCCCGGGTCCTCGATGGTCACGCACTGGCGCACGTTCATGCCGTCGAGGTTGAACAGGTGGCGGTCGGCTTCACCGGGCACGCGGGCGTAGCCGCGGCCCGACCAGCGGTACACCTGCGGGGACTCGTCTTCCAGCGAGCACTGGATCTTGCGCTGGATCTGTACGTAGCCCTCGGGCGTTGCGGGGTCGATCTGTTCGGCGGCGACGGGGCCTGCGAGCGTGAAGCTGGCGGCGACACCGATGGCCAGGCGTTGCATCGTTTTCATGGTCTTTCTCCTTTCCTTGCGGTTGTTATCCTTGCGCTTGCTTGCTCAGTGTTCGATCAGTTCGAAGTGTTCGCCCGCGGCACCGCGAAAGCTGTGCACGGTGTGGCCGGCATAGGGCGCATCGTCGTCGACCCCCTGACCCAGGTAGCCCTCGGCGCCGGCGGGAAGCGCCCGCGAGGGCACTGCGAAGGCGACCGATGCGATGCCCGGGGGCAGTTCGGCGGCCGGGCGCGGCAGCCCGTGCACCTCGTCGATCTCGATCAGGTTCGCGCCGGCCAGTTGCAGCGTTGCAACCGGGTGCCGCGTGTCCGCGGCCAGGCCCCGGGCGCGGTTGAGGACGCCGATGCGGGTGTCGAAGGTGAGCGGCGCCGGTCCGCCGAGGTCCCCGTAGCGGGCGCTGGCCGCCGCGCGGTCGGGCGCCAGGAGGACGGGGATGAACAGGCGGTCGACCGGGCAGCGCGCCCGGGGCAGCTCGAAACCGGGCACCGCATCGCGGACCTCGGTAAGGTACAGTACCTCACCGGCCGGTCCGAGCACCTGCATGGCGCGGATGGCATCGGACACATCGAGGTTGGCGGGTTCGCCGAGGCAGGTGAACGGTGAGTCGGCCAGGCGGAGTGCGAGGTCGTCGACACCCGCCACCGCGATCTCCAGGGCCTGCCAGCCCGGGTCCCGGAACGGCGGCCGGGGCGCAGCGGCCTCGTCCTCGACCAGCCGCAGCCAGGGCTCATCGAGGGCGTTGTGCAGCCAGACGCTGCGCGCACCGGAAAGACGCGGTGCGGCCCAGCGCCGGGCGGTGCTGTCGGGGAGCGGAGCCTCCGCCCCCGGGCGGTGGTCGAGGAACCCGGCCCAGGCCGCCACGCAGGTGTCCAGGCGGTCCGTGACCAGGGTGGCGCTGAGGCTGGGGCCGATGGCGCTGTCGCTCACGGGGCTACCTTCCCGGTGCTGCGTGGATGCCCTGCACTTTAGTATATGTTATATAGATATGGCAATATAACATTTGCTGGCGACCTGTTGAGACGGTCTGCTGCCACTGCTCGAGGAAGGAGGAAACCATGCCCGCCTACGTCGTTGTCGAGGCCCGGATCCACGACCGGGAGCGTTTCGCTGCCTATGCCCGCCGGGTACCGGAAATCGTCGCTCAGTACGGCGGCGAGTACCTCGCCCTCGGCGGTGCTCAGGAGGTGCTGGAGGGGGACTGGGGCGAGAGCCGGGTCGTGCTGCACCGCTGGCCCGACGCTGCCAGTGCCCGGCGCTTCTGGCAGTCACCGGAGTACGTCGAGGCCAAGGCGCTGCGCGCCGGCACCGGCGAGTTCCGCGTCATCCTCGTGGAAGGCCTGGCGGAGGAAACGCTGGAGGGAGGCCGATGACCCCGGAACCCTACGCCGCCCTGGCCCTGCAGATGCGCTGCGACGCCATCAACGGGGTGGCGTCGGAAGCCGACGCCCGCCAGCACCTCCTCGCCGGCATCGAGCGCTGCGGTCAGCTGCTGCGCGGGGCCAAGGGCTTCGTCAGGACGTTCAGCGGTGACGAGGTCCGCCTCGTGGTGCTGCCGGAGTACTTCCTGACCAGCTTCCCGATGGGTGAGCCGCCAGCGCGCTGGATCGCCCGCGCCTGCCTGGCGCCGGACGGGCCCGAGTACGAGGCACTCGGCCGCGTCGCGCAGGACAACGCGGTGTATCTTGCCGGGAACGGTTACGAAACCGACCCCCATTTCCCGGACCTGTACTTCCAGACCAGCTTTATCATCGCCGACAACGGCGACCTGGTGCTGCGCTACCGGCGCCTGGTCTCCATGTTCGCGCCGACACCGCACGACCTGCTCGAACGGTACCTGGACATCTACGGTGCCGAGGCCCTGTTCCCGGTCGCGGATACGCCGCTGGGCCGGCTGGCCTGCGTCGCCTCGGAAGAAATCCTCTACCCGGAGATCAGCCGCTGCCTCGCGCTCCGCGGCGCGGAGGTCCTCTGCCACTCCTCGAGCGAGGTGGGCAGCCCGCTGCTCACGCCGAAGAACATCGCCAAGCGGGCGCGCGCCTACGAGAACATGGTCTACGTGGTCTCTGCGAACAGCGCCGGGATCGAGGGTATTCCCTTTCCGGCGGCCTCCACCGACGGCGCCTCGCAGGTGGTCAACTACAAGGGCGACGTGCTCGCCGCGGCGGATACGGGCGAGTCCATGTGCGGCAACGCGGAAATCGACATCGGCGCGCTGCGCCGCGTGCGGCGCAAGCCGGCCATGACCAACCTGCTGGCGCGGCAGCGCCTGGAGCTCTATGCGGCGACCTATGCCGGCAGCATCTACCCGCCGAACAACCTGCTCGAGGACGGCGCGGTGCCGGGGCGGGAGCACTACCTCGCGATGCAGCAGCGCGCGATCGAGGCCCTCGTCGAGCGGGGCGTCATCTGAGCGCGGGCTCAGTCGATCTTCAGGTCCATCTTGTACTGGAAGTGCTCCGGGTTGTAGAGCACGCGCAGGTGGTCCCGCAGGTGCTCCCGATCGCCGACCTTGTTGTACGAGCGGCGGACCAGGGACAGAACCGGGCTGCCCACCGGCACCCCCAGGGCCTTGGCGGCCTCCGGCGACGCGCCCTCGGCGCTCAGCGTCTGGGTGACGTGGGTCACCTCCAGGCCGTTGTCGCGGAAGTAGGTGAGCCTCGGCGTCCGCTCGAAGATCCGCCGGCTCTTCGGCATCTTCACCCCCGCGGTCCAGCTTACGTAGTAGCCGAAGCGGCGCCCTTCGCGCTCGCGCACGCGGACGAGGTGCAGGGCCGTCTCCCCCGGATCCAGTTCGAGCTCTTCGCGGATGTGCTGGGGCGGCTGCAGCATCTTGCACTCGAGGATCTTCGCGCTCGAGTTCCGCGCCATGCTCTCGATCTCCTGGAGCATGCCGGTCAGCGGCGCCTGTACCGGCCGCGGTGAGTAGCGGTAGATAATGTGAGATCCCTTGCCCCGGCGGCGTTCGACCAGTTCCTCGCCGGCGAGCTCGTCCATGGCGCGCTTGGCGGTGATGCGGGAGACGCCGAAGGTGGAGGCCAGCTGTTCTTCCGTGGGCATGCGCTGCCCGAAGGGCAGGGTGCCGTCGAGGATGCGGGCCTTGAGCAGGCTGTAGAGCTGGAAGTAGAGGGGTGTCGGGGATTCCTTGTTGAGATTCTCGAGGTCCTGTTCGCTGAACAGGGTGGCGGTATCACTCATGGCGGCCTCGCGAAAGCGGCTAATTGGTATAATGATATATCAAATAGAGCGTAGCGCCTATGTCCGGTTTCCGTTCCGGTTTCCTTGCCGCTTTCCATTCTTGGCGTCCCCCGGAGCCCCATGTATAATGTTATAACAATATGGCTAATAGGCCTTGCCCGGAAAGCGGAGAACGATCATGGGTATTACGGAGCTGGCGGTCCTGCGCTGGGTACACATCGTCGCGATGGTTTACTGGCTCGGCGGCGAGTGGGGCGTCTTCCAGACGTCCTACAACGTGGTCAACCGAAAGCTGCCCATGGACGAGCGGCGCCGGCACATGGAAACGGCCTACCGCATCGACATTCTCGCCCGCACGGGCATCATCCTGCTGCTGCCCCTCGGCATGCACATGGGTCATCTCTGGGGTGTCCAGCCCTACGGCGGCGCCTTCCTCGCGGCCATGTGGCTCTTCGTCGCGGGCTGGCTGGGGCTGTGCTGGGCGGCGTTCATCTATCGCGAGACCGATCGCGGCGTGAAGCTGACGGTGTGGGATGAGCGGATCCGCTTCGTGCTCATTCCCGCCCTGATGATCGCGGCCATCGCCTCCCTCTTCGGCAAGGGGCCGTTCAACGCCGGCGAGATGCAGAAGTGGTTCTCGCTGAAGATCTTCCTCTACAGCATCGCCCTGGTCATCGGCCTGAAGCTGCGCTTCATCATGCGCGAGTGGACCGGCATGTTCCGCGTGCTGGCACAGGGCCCGAACGAAGAGGTGGAGAACCGGCTCGAGAAGTCGATCCGCTTCGGCCGCAGCATCGCCTACGTCTACTGGGTCGTGATCGGCAGCGTCGCTTTCCTCGGCGCCACCAAGTTCGTCTGAACGCCGCTACCGCGCCGGAGACCGCCGGCGCGCTTCCAGACCGGCCGCCCGGCCTGCGTTCAGGCTTCCTGCTGCGCCACGAAGGCGTCGAGAATCTCCCCCGCCGGCGCTGACCATACCCCCTCGCGCCCCGTGACATGGGCGAGAATCGCCTCCAGGCGGCCGATGCGGTGCGGCTGGCCCAGCAGCCACGGGGGGATGTTCAGCGCCAGGATGCGGCCGCCGGCGCGGCGCCCTTCCGCATGGAGGAAATCGCAGGCATCGCAGACCTGTTCCTCGTAGGAGGCCTCGCTGTGCAGGTTGTTGACGAGGATGAAGCGGTCCTCCAGCTCGTTGGACAGGGGCATCGCCCAGAGGGGCCCGCGGTCGGTCCGGAAGCGGTAGGGCATGTCGTCATTCACCCAGTCGCAGAAGTAGCTGACGTTCTCGCCGGCGAGGAACTCCGGGGTGTCGGGGCTTTCATTGCGCGCCGGGCTCAGCCAGCCGCGCACGGGCTGCCCGCTGAGTTCCCGCAGCCGCCCCAGGGAGCGGCGGACACGCTCTTCCTCCACGGCCGGCTCCTCGCCGCCGTAGTGCGGTGCATCCATGTGCCAGCCGTGGCAGAGGATCTCGTCCCCGCGCTCGCGAAGCAGGCCGAGGAGATACGGGTTGCGCTCCGCCAGCCGCGTATTCACGGCGAAGGTGGGGCGCACACCGAAGCGGTCCAGCGCCTTGAGGACGCGGAAGATGCCCACCCGGTTGCCGTAGTCGCGCAGCGTGTAGTGGCGCAGGTCGGGGTAGGGCATGGTCATGCCGCCCGGGGGCGGGAACGGCTTGCCGACCTGGTCCAGTGGGAAGAACTGCAGGCAGACGTTGACCCAGAGCGCCAGCGGCGCGCCGCCGGGCCACTGCACCGGCGGCCGCTCGCTCAGCATGGACCAGCCGTAGCGGTCGTGGTCCATGCCGTAGCGGCGCAGGGGGTAGTCGAGGGGTCCTGTTGCGTCGCTCATTCGCTGCCCTCCCGGCGCCGGTGAATGTCGGCCAGGGCCGCGTCGTAGTAGTGCTCGAGGTAGTACTCGGCGATCTCCCGCCCGGTCGTCACCCACACGTCGCTGTGGCCGGTAATGTACTCCAGGGCCTCCTCGAAGGCGCGCAGCCGGTGCGGACAGCTGACCTGGTAGTTGTGCGTGGGGATGCACATGACCGTGCCGCTCTCCGCGCCCTCGGCGTAGAGCCGGTCGAAGTTGTCGCGCAGGAGCTGCCCGTAGCGTCGCGGCTCGATGCGATTGACCACGTAGGCGATCGTGTCATTCATCTCCAGCGAGTAGGGGACCGAGATGAAGCGCTGGCCGCCGCGGGTGTGCACCGGCGTGGGCTGGTCGTCGTGAAACAGGTCGCAGGTGTAAAGGCCGCCCGCTTCCGCGAACAGGTCGATGGTGTGCTCCGAGTGCGACAGAGCCGGCGCCAGGTAGCCGGCGGGACGCCGGCCCGTGTGGCGCTCGATCGTATCCATGGCGTCCAGGATCATCGTGCGCTCTTCGTCCTCGCTGAGGCCGTAGGTGTAGCGCGTGTTGTAGATCCCGTGGCTGAAGAACTCCCAGTTCCGCTCGGCGCAGAGCTCGATGATCTCCGGGTGGTGCTCGCAGAGAGCGGCCGAGAGGGAGATCGAGCCGCGGATGCCGAAGCGGTCCAGCACCTCCATCTGGCGCTGGTGGCCCACCCGGTTGCCGTAGTCGCGGATGCTGTAGCCGGGTATGGCCGGGTAGGGCTGGGGCCAGGCCTGGCGCTTCGGGTTCGGCGGCGGGTCGAGTTCGTAGAACTCGATGTTCGGCGCCACCCAGAAGGCCACGCGGGCGCCGTTCGGCCAGCGCAGGGCCGGGCGCCCCTCGTAGGGCCAGTAGTCGTAAAGGCCGGGGTCTTCGCGCATGCTCTGCTCCTCAGGCCGGCTGCCGGCTGTCGAGCCAGCTGGTCACTTCCTCCACGTCGAGGACGTCCGCGTACTTGATGGCGAGGTCCGTCAGGTTCGCGAAGTGGTAGCTCTCGTGCTTGTCGGCCACGCATTGCTCGGGGACGATGGTGCGGTAACCGCGGGACAGGGAATCCACCGCGGTCGCGCGGATACAGCCGGAGGTGGAGCCGCCGGTGATGACCACGGTATCCACGCGGTGCCAGACGCAGAGCGACGAGAGCGGTGTCTCGAAGAACGCCGAGGGCATCTTCTTGCAGTAGATGACGTCGCGCTCGCGGTCGATCTCCAGCCGGTCGTCGAACTCGGCGCGCTCGGAGCCGAACTTGATGTTCTGCAGCGAGTCCGGCGTGTCCGTTCGCGTGCCCCAGACGCCACAGTCCTCCCCGGAGTCCATGTAGGCGACGTAGGTCCAGACCACGGGCCAGTCCAGGGCGCGGAAGCGGCGGGCCAGATCGTTCACGTAGTCGAGCTGCTTCGGGTCCGTTTCGTAGGCCGTTTTGAACAGGTCGGTGCGCGTGTAGGCTTTCTGCGGGTCGACGTTGACCAGTATGGCTTTTTCGCCGAAGCCGAAGCGGGCCCGGGTGGGGTTGGCCTTGAGCGCCTCGTAGATTTCCCGCGCGGTCTTGTCGCTGTGTTCCATGGCTGCCTCCCGTCAAATTGATCTATAAATATAACATTAATACAATGGCGGTGAGCGATACCAGCCCATGAAAGACTGCCCACTAAACCAGCGCGCCGCGCTCTGTACAAGGCGGCGCCGGCAAGGAGACACGCCATGAGCCCGAACCGGATACTGCGCGGCAGCCTGCGCTACACGAGTCGTCAGCCCGAGCGGGCCGGCGAGGAGCGCGGGCGCGAGTTCTTCACCCTGTCCCAGCAGCCGGACGGCGTGGATGTGCTGCTGGCCCACTGCGAGATCGACGACGCGCCGAGCGTCACCCGGGATGTAAGCCTGGCCCTGCGCCACGCCGATTCCAGCCCCCTCGACTGCGCCGTGCGCCTGACCGTGGGCGGGGAGTTCGAGGGCAGCGGCTGGATGCGTTTCGCGGACGGCTATGCCGAGTGCGAGACCTGGAATCGCCGCGACGGCCGCATCACCCAGCGCATCGACACGCCGAAGCCCGTGCGCTGGCTCCAGGCCCATCCGATCCTCGGCGACGCGCTGCTCATGAAGCTGTACGACCTCGCCCAGGGGCCCGGCACCGTGTTCTTCGAGGACCTCTTCCTGACGTCGCCGGATCACCGGGGCGCGACCGGCCCGATGTTCTTCGTCACGGGGTTCGCGCTCGTCTACGTCGGTGAGGAGGATATCAGCGTCGAGGCCGGCGACTTCCGCGCCCGCCATTTCCAGGTTACCGGGACTGCCGGCAACCTGCCGGAAGAACACCCCCCCTACGACGTCTGGTGCACGGCCGACGACGATTACCTGCTGCTCCGCGCCGGCGCGGGCGGTTACATGCAGACGCATTACGAGCTGGCCTCCCTGGAGGTCTTCGAGCCCCGAACCTGACCCCCAGCCCCGCACCGGAAGGAGATCCCCATGTCCAGAGCTATTAGCGCCGCGCTTCGTCGTGGCCTTGCAGTCGCCGGCCTGCTCGCCGCCGGCAGTGCCCTCGGCGCAGAGCCCGCGGCCAAGCCGGTGACGATCGCCGTACCCCTCGACGAAATCGGCAGCTATGACCGCGAGGCCTACAGCCGCACGCCGACCGAGTGCGACCGCCTCGCGGCGCACTACGACGATCCCGAGCGCGTCGGCGAGGGCGTCACGCGCGGCGGCATGAACAAGCCGGCGGCGATCGAGGCCTGTCGCCGCGCCGTCGCCGAAGACCCCGGCAACCCGCGCCTGCAGTACCAGCTGGGCCGCGCCTACGGCTACTCGGGGCGCCACGAAGAGGCGATCCCGCACCGCGAGGCGGCGCTGCGCGCCGGCTACCCGCAATCGCTGTTCGTCATGGGGTACATCCGCACCACGGGCTGGGACGGTGCACCGCCGGATGCCTGCTACGGGGGCGAGCTGATCCTGAGGTCCGCCCGCACCGGACGTCTCGCGGGGCTGCTCGGCTTTCCGCACTATGCCCTGCTCGGCTATTTCGACGACTGCGACGCGTATCCCCGCTACACGGATGCGGATCTGCTTGCACTGCTCGACCGCGCCGAGGCCGCGACCCGCGACTTCTACAAGACCGCGCTCATCGCGCAGCTGCGGCGCGTCATCGAGGCGCGCGCGGGCGCCGGCTGAGCAGGGCGCGCGGGCGGTCAGCGCCGGCGGATCGTCAGCCAGCTCAGGAAGGTCAGCAGGCTGCCGGTGGCGATGAGCAGGGCGATGGGCGTGAAGTCGCCGCCGTAGACCAGGCCCGCGGCGACCGTGAACGCGCCGGAGACTGTCATGCCCAGGGCGCTCGACAGGCCCGCGGCGGTGCCGGCCAGCCCGGGCAGCTGGTAGACGGCGCCGGCCATCACCAGGGGCGTGACTGCACCGGTCAGCAGCATCATCAGGAACAGCGGCACCAGGACCGTCAGCAGCCGCGGGCCCAGCCAGGCGTCGAAGGCCACCACGGCAAGGCCGAGGGCGAGCATTGCGCTGACGCCGACTGGCAGAAGCAGCGGGCGCCGCACACCGCCGGCGAGGCGCCCGCCGCCGAAGGCGCCGAGCACGTAGGCGATGCCCATGGTGCCCCAGACGGCGCCAAACACTCCCGGCCCCAGGCTGAAGCTGTCGGCGAAAATGGCGGCGCCGACGGTCAGGAAGGCGAAAAACGCGCCCTGCGCGAAACCGTAAACCGCCGTATAGCCGAGGAAGCCGCGGTTCGTGAGCAGGGCCCGGTAGCCGCCGAGGAAGCGCTGCCAGTCGAGCAGCTGCACCTGCTCCCGCTCCAGGGTCTCCGGGAGACGCAGGTAGAGCAGCAGCCAGAGCACGGCACCGGTGACCGCCATCACCGCGAAGATCGACTCCGGGCTGCCGCGGGTGAGCAGGACGCCGCCGATGACCGGGGCGATGATCGGTGCCGCGCCGAGGCCGATGGAGACCCAGGACATGGCGCGTGCCCCGTCCGCCTCGTCGTGGGTATCGCGGATCACGGCGCGGGCGACGACCGTGCCGGTGCTCGCTCCCGCCGCCTGCAGGGCCCGCAGCAGCATCAGCAGCTCGAGGTTCTCGGCCACCAGGCAGGCCAGGCTGGCCGCCACGTAGACCGTGAAGCCGAGCAGCACCACCGGGCGCCGACCGATACGATCGGTGACCTGGCCCCACAGCGGCTGCGAGAGGGCGAGGCCGAGCAGGTAGGCGGAGACGAGGAACTGGATGCCGGCGTAGTCGGTGCCGTGCACCCCGGCCAGGGCGGGAAGCGCGGGGAGAATTATCGCCAGGGAAAAGGAGGACAGCCCGCTGATGACCGCGAGCAGGGGCATGCCCGGAACCGCCTTGATCGCTGCGCCCGCCGTTAGTCGACCATGGCGCGCAGCTTGTCGTCGCGGTACGGGCCGAGCAGCAGCAGCGCCAGGGAGCAGAAGATGAACGCCCACATGGAGAAGGTCAGGGCGGCGTTGTAGGACCCCGTGGCCTCGAAGCTGCGTCCGAAGATCGCGGGACCGAAGCCGGCGCCGAGCGCAAAGAACGCGTACAGCATCCCGTAGATCCCGGCATAGGCGCGGATCCCGAAGTAGCGGGAGACGAGGTAGGCGAGCAGGTCGTACTCCATCCCCGCGGCGAGGCCGAGGAGCAGCACCGAGAGCAGGGTCGTGCCCCAGCGCAGGTCATCGCCGGTCATGAGGAACATGGACAGCGCCGGCAGCATCAGCAGGACGCAGGCCACCATCGGCGCCCAGAGATGGTCGAGCAGAAAACCGCCGAGGAGGCGCCCGGCAAACACCGCGTAGCCCAGCGTGCTGGCCAGGAAAACCGCCTCGCTGGTGCTCATGCCTTTGGCGCCGAGCAGGGTCTCCATGTTGGGAATCGGGCCGCCGATGGCGAAGGACAGGGGAACGAAGACCGCCGCCAGCAGCCAGAACCGCCAGTCGGCCAGGGCCTGCCGCAGCGTCAGGCCGTACAGCTTCATGGTCACGTTGCCGTCGTCATGCAGGCGCACGAGCCTGGCCGCGCGCTCCGACGCCTTCGGGTCGTCGATGTCGCGGAACATCAGCAGGCCGATGGGCAGGGAGATCAGCATCGGCAGCAGGCTAACGGCCACGTAGGCCGCCCGCCAGCCCGCCTCGCCAATGACCCAGGCAGCGAACAGCTTGGTCAGCGCACCGGAAACGCCGGTGCCGATCAGCGCGATGCCGAGGGCGAGGCCGCGCTTTTCGTGGAACCAGCCGGAGATCGCCCGGGTGAAGGTCATCGGCAGGGTCCCCGCACCGCAGAAGGCGAGCAGCGCCCAAAGTGTGTAGTAGAGGGTAAGCGAGCCGTTGTTCAGGGCGAAGGCCATGAAGCTCAGCGAGAACAGGAAGATCGAGCTCAGGGCCACGCGGCGGACCCCGAGCCGGTCCGAGAGGGTGCCGATCAGCGGCGAGGCGATCATGGCGGCCAGGGTGAAGACGGCGAGCCCGGTCATGACCTTGCCGATGCCCCAGCCGAACTCCCCGGCGAGCGGGCCGGCGAAGACGCCGATGGTGTAGAAGGGCAGCGGGGACATGCCGAAGGCGATGCCGACCATGGACGCGAGGACGACGGGCCAGCCGATGCGGAATTCCTTGTAGGCGCTCATGGGACTGCTCCTCGGTCCGGCTGCCGCCCGCGGCGCGTGTCGCAGGCAAAGACACATAATGTTATATCTTTAGGCGTTTGTGAAGGGCGTGCTCCTGCGACGGGCGGGGTCTTGCGAAGCGCGGCTCCCGCCCGGCCACCCTCAGTCCGGCCGCGCCGCGCCCTCGACCACCGGTGTCTCGACCAGCTCGATCAGCTCGCCGGCGGGCCCGCGCAGGGTTGCACTGCGGCGGCCGTCGTAGGGCGCGGCATGCTGCGCCGACGGCGGGGCCAGGTAGGGCAGGTCGCCAAGGGCATCGAGGTCGGCGACCAGGAAGGTGGCCAGCGCCACGCCCGGCGGCAGCTCGCCCGCCGCCGTCGGACGCGGCGGCGCGTCGCCGTAGCCGTCCAGCTCCAGGGAATGGCTGAAGGCGGCGAGGCGCAGCAGGACCAGCGGGTAGTCCTCGCTTTCCTGCCTGCCCTGCGCGCGGGCGATGATCGGTATGGGCAGCCGGCTGCGGAAGGCCTCGGGCAGCGCGAAGCGCCCCCGGTAGAAGGCGGCGAGGGCGCTCGCATCGTCGCCGGCAAGAACGAGGATAAAGGGGCGGTCCACGGCGCTTCGGGCCCGCGCCAGGGTCGACTCCGCCGCGGGGCCCGTATCCGCGGTGAAGTAGAACACCTCGCCGGCGGGCCCGGCGAACTGGGTCGCCCTGATCGAGGATCCCGGCGCCAGGAACGCCGGGGCGCCCAGCCGGGTGAAGGCGGTATCCGCCAGGCGCCGGGCGACCGCATCCGGGTCCTGCACGAGCAGCTCGATGGCGTTCCAGCCGGTAGTGGTCAGCGGCCGGTAGCCCGGCACCGGCGTGCCCGCGACGAGGCGCAGGAACACCGCCTCGCCGGATGCCGGCGCTAGCACCGCCTGCGCCCGGCCGGCCATGGCCGGCGCGCCCCAGCTGCGTGCGAGGGCGGGCGAGACCACGCCGCGCTCGACCACGCGGTAGCCGAGCGCATCCCGGTACAGGTCCACGCTGGTCTCGATCGCCGGCGTGGTCACGGTCGCGGCGAGGATCGACAGCAGCCGCGGCGCTTCCCCGGCGGCGGCCCGCGGGAAGATAGCGGGCAGCAGCAGGGCGGCGCTGAGCAGGGCGAGCGCCAGTCCCTGTCGCAGCACTGGCCCGGGCATGGCGTGCGTCATCGCGGTCTCCTCGTATGCCGCTCCTGCAGATGGGGGCTCCTGCGGACGGGGGCTTTCAACATCGCGGGGTAAACCGCTATGCTAATGATATAAACACATATCAAAAAGACAAATGCCATGAAAAGCCTGCAACGCCTGACCAGTGCGCTCCTCCTGCCCCTCGCCTGCTTCGCCGTCGCCGCCGACCCGTCCCGCCTCGTCGAAGCGGACGGCAGCTACGCCAAAAGGCCCCTGGCGAAGGAGCGCATCGTCGTCAAGGTGGTGCAGAACGGGGTGCGCAACCTCGAAGACTACCCGTCGCCCGCCGAGGGGCTGGCCGCCAACCTGGAGATCATGGCGGGGTTCATCGACCGCGCCTGCAGCGAGGGCGACAAGCCGGATTTCATCCTCTTCAACGAGTTCCCGCTGACCGGCTATTCGACCGCCGGGCGGGAAGACAAGCTGCGCTATACGATCGAGATCCCGGGCCCCGAGACGGCGGCCATCGGCGAGCTCGCAAAGGCGTGTGACAGCTACATCATCTTCGGCAGCTATGCCCGCGACGACAGGGACTGGCCGGGTCACATCCTCAGCATCAACACCGTGGTCGGCCGGGACGGCACGATCGCCGGCACCTTCTGGAAGACGCGAAACGTCAAGCGGCTGAGTGACGACGGGGAGATTCCGACGACGACGATCGAGAGCGTCCGCGACCGCTACCGCGCCCTCTACGGCATCGATGCGGAGTTCCCGGTGCTGCGCACCGAGTACGGCAACATCGCGGTGAGCACGGTCCAGCTCGACCCGTTCGTGTTCGCCGCCTTCGCCATGCGCGGTACGGAGATCCTGTTCCGCACCGCGACGCTGTTTGCCCGGGACGACGTTATCGCCAGCGCGCGGTTCCACAACGTCTACTCCGCCATGTCCAACATCACCTTCCCGGAAGGCAGCGGCTACGAGCGCTACGGCGGCGGCTCGCTGATCGTGAGCCCGGGGGGCGAGGTGCTCGCGGAGGAGGCGTCCAATGACGAGGCGATCATCAGTGCCGAGATTCCCATCGCTGCGTTTCGCGATGGCCGGCGGATTCCGCGCTACCCGCTCGCGGTCGTGGCGCCGGTTTATGAGCAGTATGTCGACGAGATTCCCCTGAACCACATGGACCGCCCGCGGGAGGAACTCCCCGCAGACCGGCCCGCCATGAAGGAGCTCCTGGACCGTGTCAGCCGCTGGCTACCCTGAGCGTCCGCTGCCCTGGTTCCAGCGCGCCTGCCTTCTCGTGCGAGCGCTGGAGCCGGCGTTCGAGGTGTACCGCGACCTGCTCGGCTTCGAGCTGGCCCACGTCGGCGAGGATGGTCCCGACGCCTATTCCTACGAAATCTTCCGCCTGCCGCGCGGCGTGTCGACGCGCTTCGCCACGCTGAGCAGCGAGGCGCAGCTGCGCACCCTGGCGCTGATCGAAGTGCCCGGCGACGTGCTGCCGGCGCCGGCGATTCCCACGGCCGCCACCGTCATCCAGGTGGCCTCGGTCGCGGCGACGCTGGAGCGGGCCCGCGAGTTGGGCCTGGCCTGCTGCGAGCCCCGGCACCACCCGGCGCCGCCGAACGGACCGGCCCGCAGCGAGGCGGCCTTCTACGATCACGACGGCCATCCGGTCGTCATCTACGCGCTGCTCGACACGGCGGCGTGAGCGCGACCATGCGCCAGTGGGTGGTCGCCCGCCGCCCCGCGGGCCGGGTCAGCGAGGCCGATTTCCGCCTCGAGGAGGCGCCGCGCCCGGAACCCGGCCCCGGTGAGGTGCTGCTCCGGACCCAGTACCTCGGCGTGGCGCCGGTGATGCTGCGCTACCTTTCCAACGAGACCAGCTTCGAGCGCCCGCTGGCCATCGGCGACGTCATGCACGGCCGCGGCGTCGGCATCGTCGTCGCCAGCCGGCACCCGGACTACGCGGAGGGGGACGCCGTCCAGTGCAAGCTGGGCTGGCGCGAGTACGGACTCATCGACGGTGCCGATCCCTATTTCATGCCGTTCCGCATGGGGCATCCGGACCTGCGCCTGTCCTACGGCATCAGCAGCCTCGCGCTGTCGGGCTTCACGGCGCTCATCGGTCTGCGCGACATCGCCCGGCTCGGTGCCGCGGACCGGCTCCTCGTGTCCGGCGCTGCCGGGGGCGTCGGCAGCCAGGTAGCCTTCATGGCGCGGGCCCTCGGCTGTGAGACCGTGGTGGGCATCGCCGGCGGCCCCGCGAAATGCGCACTGCTCACGGACCGGCTGGGCTACGACGCGGCCATCGATTACAAGCAGGACGACCTGCCGGCCCGGCTCGATGCGCTGTTCCCCGAGGGTATCGACGTGTTCTTCGACAATGTCGGCGGCGAGCTCCTCGACGAGGTGCTCGGCCGCATCCGGCGGCGGGCGCGCGTTGCCATCTGCGGGCGGATCTCGGAGTACCTCAAGACGCCCGAGGAGTATCACCGGCCGCGTAACCTCTACCGCATCGGGCTCATGGACGCGAAGCTCGAGGGCTTTTTCGTCTACGACTGGGAGCCGCAGTTCCGCGAGCTCGAGGACACGATTGCGGGCTGGATCAGGAACGGCGCCCTGAAGCCCCTGGAGGATATCGACGAGGGCATCGAGCGCATGCCCGCGGCACTGATCAGCCTTTACGAGGGCAGCAATGCCGGGGTGCGCATGGTGCGCATCGATCCTGCCGCCGACGGCGGTACGTGAATGCTCCCGTGAAGGCTTCCGTGCGGTTCCTGCAGGCGATGGCGTGGTATCCCTGGCTGGTGGCGGTGCTGTGCATGCTGCTCGTGGCGACCAGCAACGGCATGATCAATGCCGGCATCACGGTTTTCGACGAGGCGTTGCTCGACGAGTTCGGCTGGAGCCTGAGCCAGCTGAAAACCCGGGATTCCATCACCTTCCTCGGCGCCTCGCTGCTGGTTCTCGTCGCGGGGTGGGCGGTGGACCGCTGGGGCTTCAAGCCGCTCCTGCTGTTGGGCATGGCGCTGCTGGCACTCGCCTACTGGAGCTACGGCTACGCCGACCGTCTCGGGCACCTCTACCTGCTGCACGGCGTGTTCGCGCTGGTTGCTGCCAGCGCGGGCAACATGACCAACATCGTCGCGGCGGCGACCTGGATGAGCCACCGCCGCGGCCTCGCCGTCGGCATGACGATCGCGGGTACCAGCCTCGGCGGCATGCTGCTGCCGCCGCTTGCCAATGCCCTCAACAGCAGCCTCGGCTGGCGCATGGCGCTGCGCGTGGAAGCACTGCTGCCGGCGGTCATGTTCCTGCTCGTGCTCGTCCTCCTCGGCAACCGCCACCGGGGCAGTCCGGCGCGCGCCGGTGGCGAGGACGAGCGCAGCGGGGTCACCTTTGCCGAGGCGCTGCGCCGCCCCCAGTTCCATCTCATCGCCTGTGCCGGGGCCTTTACCTATTTCGCGATTCTGGCGCTGTTCTCCCACCTGTTCCTGTACATGCGCAGCCTCTCCTACAGCCCGGAAACCGCCAGCTATGCCCTGAGCTCGCTGGCCCTCGCCGGCCTGTGCGGCAAGCTCGCGTCCGGGTGGCTCGCCGATCGGGTCGATCCCTTCCGCTTCTTCAAGCTGCAGATGCTGCTCATGCTCGCCGGTCTCGCCGGCGTGAGTCAGCTGCCAGCCTGGGTCTTTCCCTGCCTGTTGCTCACCGGCGTCGGCTGGGGCGGCCTGCACACGCTGTACAACTTCATGCTGCTGCACCTGTTCGGGCTGCGCGATGCGGGCAAGATCAACGGTGCGGTCAGCGTGTTCGAGGCGGCCGGCGGTGCCGCCGGCATCTACGCCACGGGCCTCGCCCATGACGCCTGGGGCGGCTACGGCAGCGCCTGGCTGCTGGTGGTCACCGTCATGGCGATGGGCACCGTGCTGGCCATGCTCCTGCGCCCCGTGAAAGCGCGATGAACAAAAAAAACCCCGGCGACGGGCCGGGGCAATGGGGGGAGAGACGGTGCCGCGTCAGAAGCGGTAATTGAGCCGCAGGCCGAACTCGCGCTTGTCCAGCGGTGAGCCGACCACGCCCTGCTTGGCGGTGAGGAAGGCGAACTGCGTGGGGCTGCCCCAGTCGGTCCAGCGGGCCGCCGTCATCCAGGCCTCCTCGTCCGTCAGGTTGGTGGTGAACAGCTCGATGTTCAGGTTCTGGATGGTCACACCCGCGCGGGCGTTGACGAGGTAGTAGTCCTCGATCTTGGCGAGGTTTGACTCGTCCACGTAGGTCTCACCCTGGTAGAACACGTCGCCGCGTACGTAGGCGGGCATGTCGAAGAGCGTGAAGTCCCAGGTCAGCGACGTGTTGCCGGAAAGCTCCGGCTGCCGCGGCGTCTGGTTGCCCGCCATCTGCGAGAAGCCCGCCACCGGTTGCACGAAGTTGAACACGTAGTCGTCGTACTCCGAATCGATGTAGGAGCCGTTGATCTGCCAGGACAGGTTCTCGGTGATGTTGTACCAGAACTCCACCTCCAGGCCCTGGATCGTCGCGTCGCCGGGGATCAGCACGTTCCTCGCGTTGAAGAAAGGCTCGGGCTCGCCGCTGCCGCTGATGATCTGCTTCGGCTGGCCGACCAGTTCCGCGGTGCAGCCCGTGTCGCCGACCTCGGCCTCGGTGCAGGTCTCGTTGATCAGGAAGGAGGAGCGGCCTTTGATGTTCTCCCATGTGTAGTGATAAACGGCGAGGTTGAGCTGGCCGCGGCCGCCGAAGAGTTCCTGCTTCAGGCCGACCTCCCAGGCTTCCAGCGTCTCGGCGTCGAGGGCCTCGGAAATGGACGGGTCCTGCTCGAGGTACTGGGCGCGCTCGCGCTCGTCCGCCTGCAGGAAGAACACGTTGAAGTCGCCGGCGATCAGTCCCTCGGAGTAGCTGGCCCAGACGTTGGTGCTCTCCGTCGGCGTCCAGCGCAGGATGACCCGGGGCAGGAAGTCGTCGTAGGTCTCCTCCAGGGTCGGCGCCCCCGGCGCAAACAGCCCGTCACCCTTGGTCAGCGTATCTTCCTGCAGCCGCCCTTCGAGGCTGAGGGTCAGGGTGTCGGTGATATCGAAGTCCACCGCCGCGAACCAGCCTTCGACCTCGGCCTCGTCGGTGTTCTGTGCCGTGTTCGGGAAACCCAGGTTGAAAATGCCCGGTTGCCCGCCCACACAGAGGCCCGGGAAGTCATCGAGCAGCGGCGCCGATACGACCGAGAAGCAGGAGAGGGTGGCGTTGCCGCCGCCGCCCGAGGAGGAGAATTCCTGCTCATAACTGTTGTAGCCCACGAGCCAGCGCAGGCGGCCGTCCTGCGGGCTCGAGAGGCGGATCTCGAAGCTCTCGTCGTCCATGACCTGCGGGTCGCTGGAGAACCAGTTGAGGCGGTCCGAGGTGTCGAAATCGCGGATCCACATGGCGTCCTGCTCGTTGCGGCCGTAGGACACGTCGATGCTGTAGCCGTTGTCGAAATTGTAGGCGGCGCTGAGCGTGATCCGCTCGGTTTCGCGCTTGAGGCCGATATCGTTGATGTCGGGCAGGCTGCCGAAGACGTCCTCGGGCTGGTCGAGGAGGTACTCGGTGACCGTCTGCCCGGTACCGAGGGTGAGGCCGTCCGGGATGAAGGTGTTTGCCGAGATGCCGTTGTTGCCCGGGTCGACCGTGATGTCGTTGCCGTAGGGCACGGTGCCGCAGATGTAGCGCTGCGGGTTGGCGGGCCCCTCGGGACTGTCGATGGTCGTGCCTGTGCAGGTGTCGTTGAGGATACCGGAGACGAAACCCTGGGCCGGCGCGCCGTCGCTGTCCTCGGAGTAGGAGTAGCGCGCCTTGAACTCGAGGTTCTCGGTGGCGTTCCACTTGATCACCCCGTTCCAGGTTTCCGTTTCCTCGTTGCCCATGCGGCCGCCGTCCGTGGCTACCCAGTGGCCGCGCTTGTCGTAGAAGCGGCCGCTGATGCTCGCGGAGAGCACGTCCTTGACCAGGGGCACCTCGAGGATGCCGTTGATCTCGTTGTTGGCGCGGTTGGTGGTGCGCACCGAGACCTCGCCGGCGATCTCCTCCATGTTCGGGTCGCGGGTGATCAGGTTCACCGCGCCACCGAAGGTATTGCGGCCGAAGTACGCCGCCTGCGGGCCCTTGATGACCTCGACGCGCTCGAGATCCATCAGCGCCAGGGAGGTGCCGCCGTTGAGCACGTAGATGCCGTCGATGAACAGGGCACCGGTGGCGAAGGACGGCGAGAACTGCGCCGTGGTCAGGCCGCGGAACGCGAGCTGCGTGTTGTAGCGGCCCGGCTGCTGGTTGCCCTGGTTCATGAACTGGAAGCCGGGGGTGTAATCCGCCACGCCCTCGAGGTCGCGGATGTCGCCGGCGAGGATCTCGTCCTGCCCGAAGACCGACAGGGAGAGCGGGATCTCCTGCAGGGATTCTTCCCGTTTCCGCGCCGTGACGGTGATCTCCTCGATCATGCCGGCGCTCTCCTGGGCGAGGACGACGCCGGGATTCAGGGTCCCGCAGGACACGATGGCCGCACTGACGGCGCAGGTAAGTCTGGATTTCTTCACAAGGTCTCTCCTCTGATGCGACAGCCTGTCGGGCCTGCCGCGGGCGACAGGCCGTGGTTATTCTTGCGCGGCGCACCCGCGGTGCGGGCCTTCGTTCTTGTCGTTGTTCCAGCACTTCTACTGCCGGCGGGCAGTTGTATTTCCCGCCAGCAAAGTTATATTGATATATTAATAGCGCTTTATGTCAAAAGTCTCAAGCGTCGATTGATCGCGTCGCGTCCATCAGCGCAGGCAGCGGGAGGAAAGACCATGCATCGTCACCGGGCAGGCCCCATCGCCGCGCTGGCTGCGGCCCTCCTGCTATCGTTGGGTGCCCAGGGGGCCACGCTGGCGCGCGCCACCCTCACCGTGACGGACCTCGAGGCCTCGCTGGCTTTCTACCGGGACCTGCTCGGGTTCCGCGTCGCCGCCCGCATGGACTACGACACCCCGGCGCTGCGGCGCATGTTTCGAATCCCCCCCGGCGCCACGCCGACCCTGGTACTGCTGGATGGCGAAGGGCAGCCTCGCGCCCTCGGGCTGGTCGCCGCGGACGGACTCGCGGTGGACCGCGAGGCCAACCGCAGCCACGCCCCGGCGCTGGTGGTGAACATCGACGCCATCGCCGAGGTCGATCGCCGCCTGCGCGCCGCCGGCACGCCGGTGGTCGTACCGCCGACGCCGCTCAAGGCCTTCGACGGCAGGGTGATGGGTACGGAGGCGATGTATCTCGACCCGGACGGCGTGCGCATCGTGCTCTTCGACGTTGCCGGCGGGAGCGCGACTGAACCGGAACCGCAAAGCAAGGAGTAGCCATGCGAACCGCCATGATCCGCGAAGCGGGCGGGCCCGATGCGATCGCCATCGAGGAGTGCCCGGTCCCCGAGCCCAATGCGGGAGAGGTCCTGATCGAGGTCGCCTACGCGGCCCTGAACCCGCTCGACAACCACGCCCGCGCCAACCGCATCGACTGGATGCACCCCGGCTTTCCCTTCGTTCCCGGCTTCGAGTACGCCGGGCGTGTGTGCGCCGTCGGCGAGGGCGTCGACCCGGCGCTCGAGGGGCAGCGGGTCGCCGTCAACGGGCTGTGGCGGGGCAACGCGGAATACGCGCTCGCCGATGCCGCGCGTATCGAGCAGGTGCCGGACGCCTTCGACTGGCGCCTGGCCGCGAGCTACTCCACCTGCGCCTACACGGCGTGGCTGCTGGTGCACAGCGCCGGCCGGGTACAGCCCGGCATGACCGTTGCCGTGCATTCCGCGGCCGGCGCCGTGGGCGTGCTGGTCACCCAGGTCGCAAAGCGTGCCGGGGCGACCGTGATAGCCTTGGCGGGCGGACCCGGCAAGCTCGACTGGCTGCAGCCCTACGGGGCGGATCACCGCATCGACTACCTGCAGCCCGACTGGCCGGAGCAGGTCCGTACCGCCACCGGCGGCAAGGGGGCCGATCTCATCATCGACGGCAATGCCGGTGACAACGCCTTGCGCAACCTCGCGTGCATCGCGCCCCTCGGCAAGATCATCTTCCTCGGCGCGACGGCGGGCAAAGGCGGTGACCTCTCCATCTCTGCGCTCATCGGCAAATGCTGCGCCGTCGAGGGCTTTGTCCAGTACGTCCACCAGGCGCACTCCGGCGGCCGTGAGAAGGCGGCCATGCAGGAGGCGCTCGCCAGCGGCGAGTTCACCATCCCCATCGGGCGCTGCTATCCCCTGGCGGAACTCGCCGAGGCGCACCGCGCCTGGGAGGCCCGCGAGCTGACCGGCCGGACGCTGATCGAGATCGGCGGCGAACTGTGAGCGGCCGCCCCGACCGCGGCATCCGCGAGTTCGTCTTCGGCACGACCCGCGAGGACCTTCCCCGGCAGCTCGCGTTCTGGCAGCAGCTGGGCTTCCGCGAGTGCGCGCGCGGCGAGCTCGCCGCGGACGCCAGCGAGCAACTCTACGGGCACCGCGCCGCCCTGACAGGCTGCCGCCTCGCCCACGCGGGCTGCGAGACCCACGGCACCGGCTACGTGCGGCTCCAGGCCTGGGAGCGGCTGCGCAACGACGGCCTGGGGACGCGCCCGCCGATCACGACCGGCGGGCGGTGGATGGGCCTCTACACGCAGGACATCCTACAGCTGCGGGACAGCTTCCTCGGCGAGGCGGCGCGCGGCGGCGCGTTCTGGATCTCGCCGCTCGTCGCCGCGCCGCTGGCAAAGCCCGCACCGGCGGTCAGCCTGGAAGCGCCCTTCGTCGGCCTTCGGGAGACGCTGGTATTCAGCGAGGACTACCGCCTCGCCTTCATCCAGCGCGGCGGCTTCGACCGCCCCGGCTTCGGTACCTTCGACCTGACGCTGCCGTTCAGCAATACCGAGGCCAGCCACGCCAACATCATCCAGCCGCCGCGCTCCTTCGATAGCGCGTTCTACAAGGCGGCCTTCGGCTTCGAGACGGCGCCGCACGGCGAGCAGCACCGCTCCGGCGACGATCCGGCGACGGCCGCAGCGCTGGACCTCGCGGCGGGCGAGTGCTTCGAGGTGGAGCGCATCCGCGCCCCCGGTGTGCCGAGCGGTCTGCTCCAGCTGTACAGCAGCGAGCGCGACAGCGAGGATTGCCGCGACCTGTCGCGCGCCGGCAGCCGCGGCCTGTGCCTGTACGCTGTCGGCAGTCTCGCCCCGGCCTCCCTGCGTGAGACCGTTCTCGATGCCGGCGCCCCGCGTGCCGGCGCCGTGGTCGAGGACGAGTTCGGCGCCCCGGCCTTCACCTTCGATGCCCCGGACGGTTACCAGTGGCTGGTGAGCGCGCAGCCGGCCTAGCCCCGGGGGCACTCCGCGGTTACCCGGCCGCGGTCTTCGCGCTGTCGCTGGCCGCCTACACCACCGCGCAGATGGATCTCGCCCTCTTCGGCTACGCCGTGCCGGCCATCCGCGCCGAGTTCGGCCTCAGCCTGAGCGGGGTCATGGGGATCGTTTCCGCAGCCTTCGTCATCGGCGGTCTGCTCATCGTCGCGCTGGGCGTGCTCACGGACCGGCTGGGGCGCCGGCTCATGCTGCAGTTGTCCCTGGTGGTCTCATCGCTGCTCGTCGCCCTGCATGCCGTCGCCCCCAACCCCGCCGTACTCACGGTGCTGCGCGGCAGCAGCATCGGCGTCGGCGGCCTGACCTACCCGATCACCGGCGCCCTGATCACCGAGGAGTTCCCGGCGCGCGTGCGCGGGCTTTTCCTCGGCATCCTGCAGATCGGCTATCCGCTCGGCTGGGCGCTGGCCTCGGTCTGGGCCGCCTGGATCCTCAAGGACTACCACTGGCGCTGGCTGTTTCTCTTCGGCCTGGTCAGCCTGCCGCTGGCGCTGCTGGTGCGACGGGTGGTGCGCGAACCGCAGCGCTTCGCCGAGGCACGGGCGGCGGGGGCGGCGCCCGCGCGCGTGCGCGACCTGCTCGCGCCCGGCATCCGCTCCCGGGCCGTGCTCCTGTTCTGTTCCCAGTTCCTGTTCGTCTGGGCCTACGCGGCCTCGATCTTTCTCTTTCCCAGTTACCTGCGCGAGGTCCGGGGCTTCGAGGCCTTCGACTTTTCCGTGCTTATCGGCGCCGGCAATGCCATCGGCGTGCTCGGTTACCTCCTCGCCGCCTTCGTCGGCGAATTCCTGCTCACCCGCCGCACGACGGTGGTGCTGTGGACGCTGACCGGGGCCTGCTGCTTCCAGGGTCTCGTCTGGGTCGCCGAGGGGTTCACGGAGCTGCTCATCGCCTATGCGCTCATGAGCATGTTCTTCTACGGCAGCGCCGCCGTGAAGTTTGCCTACCTCGCCGAGGTGTTTCCCACCCGGCTCAGGGCCACCGCCATGGCAACCTGCGGTTCGCTGGCGGTCACGCTGGGCTCCGCCGCCGGGCCGCTCATGGTCGCCCGGGGCATCGAGACCATCGGCTGGGCCGAGGGTTACGCCCTTCTGGTTGGCGTGCCCCTGGTAGGCGCCGGGCTGCTGTACCTGCTCCTCACCCCCGTGCCGTCCGGCCTGGAGGTGGAGGACATCGATCGACTGCTGAGCGGGAGAAAAGCATGAGCGAGACCATGCAGGGCTGGGTGGTGCATGAATTCGGCGGACCGGAAGTGATGCAGTGGGAATCACTGCCCATCCCGGAGCCGGGCCCCGGCCAGGTGCTGGTGGCGGTCCATGCCAGCGGGATGAACTTTGCCGAGACGCGCATGCGCGCGGGCAGCTACAGCGGCCAGCCATTGCCCTTCGTGATGGGCATGGAGGGGGCGGGAACGGTCGCCGCCCTGGGGCCCGGCGTGGAGGGATTCGCCGTGGGGCAGCGGGTGTTCGGCCGCGCCCGCGGCTGTCACGCGGACTACGTGCTCTTCGACGAGGCGCATCTCATGCCGCTCCCCGACCGGCTCTCCTTCGTCGAGGGTGCCGCCATTCCCGTGGGCTGGCTGACCGCCTGGCATGCGCTGCACACGGTGGCGCGCGTGCAGCCGGGGCAGCGGGTGCTCATCGAGGCCGTGGCCGGCAGCGTCGGCAGCGCCGCGCTGCCGATCGCCCGGGCGGCGGGCTGCTGGACCGCGGTGACCGCCAGCAGCGATCACAAGCTCGAGCCGGCACGGGCCGCGGGCGCGGACCTCGCCATCAATTACCGGGACCAGCGCATCAGCCAGTGCGTGCGCGACGCCACCGGCGGTGCCGGCGTCGACGTCGCCCTCATGACCATCGGCGAGGCAACCGCCCAGGAGCTGTTCGACAGCATGGGCATGGACGGCAAGGTGGTCATGTTCGGCAGCACCGGGGGCAAGGACATCACCTTCAACCTCGCCATCGGCATGGTCAACATGCAGCTCCTGTCCATGAGCATCAGCACCAGCCCGCAGTACCCGACGGAAACGCTCCCCGGCTTTCGCCGCGAGGCCCTGCCGCGCTTTGCCGACGGTCGCTTCCGGCCCATCGTCGGCGAGGTGCTGCCGCTGGCCGAACTCGCCCGCGCGCACGCCATGATCGGTGAGCGCCGCCATTACGGAAAGATCATCCTGCAAGTGAAACCCGACTGAGGAGAAACCCATGCGAATCCTGCTTGCCTTTTTCAGCCTGCTCCTCGCCGGCTCCGCCGGCGCCCAGACGTTGACGGCCTGCGACTGGGAGGCGGCACACCCGTCGGATCCGTACCACGTGGGTCCGGGCGTCAGCTCGAAGGCGGTCGACACCGTCCGCGCCATCGCCGCCTGCGAGCAGGCGGTGAAGGATGACCCCGCCGAGCCGCGCTTCCACTACCAGCTGGGGCGCGCGCTGGTCTACCACGCGGACCGCAACGGCAGCGACTGGCGTGTCGGCCTGCCGCACCTCGAAAAGGCCGCCGACGCAGGCCACGTGCAGGCGCAGTTCGTGCTCGGGCTGATGTACCAGCGCGAGGGCGACGCCTGCGCGGCCGCGAAGACGATGAAGCGGGCGGCGGATGCCGGCCTCAAGGCCGCGCGCATCGGCTACAGCAATGATTATCTCGCCGGCCGCCTGGGCGGCTGTGACGATGTCGCCACGGCAGCGGAGGTCGATGCCTACCTCGCCGCCGCGGGCGAGCAGGTCGGCGGCTGGTACGAGCAGATGCTGCTGGAGGTACTGCGCCGCGATCTGGCCGCCGTCCGCGGCGGGGAGCGCTGATATGGGCGCCCTGGTTCGACGCCTCGCGCTGCTCTTCACCTTCGCCGGCGCCGTTGCTGCGACGGCCGCGCCGGCGCCGGTGACCACCCGCCCCTGGCAGGAGGTGGTGGTCAGCGTCACGGACCTCGACCGCACCGCGCGGTTCTTCCGCGAGATCGGGGGCTACGAGGTGAAGTGGCGCGGTGCCCTGGACCCGGCTGAAATCGCCGCCTGGTCGCTGCCGGCGACGGCCGGCGGCGAGGCGCTGCTCCTGGGGCCGCCGGGGCAGGACACGGGCCTCGTCCGCCTGGTCCGCTTCCACGGTGCCGGACGGCGGGAGCCGATGCGCCCCGGGGCCCGGGCCTGGGACACGGGCTGCTACTTCAGCATCATGATCCGCATGAAGGACATGCAGGCGATCTACGACGATGCCATCGCCCTGGGCTGGTGGACGGAGACGCCGATCACCGATCTTTCCTTCGGCACTTCCGAGCTCAAGGTCGTGGTCTACCGCGGCCCGGATGGGGTGCAGGTGCAGGGCTACGAGCGCCTGTCGCCGCCGCTGCCCGAGGCCATCCCGCCCTTTGAACGCATGACCGGTCCCTTCAACATGATGCAGATGGTCCGGGACCGGGACGCGGCCTACGCGTTCTACACGGACGTGCTCGGTTTCGCGACCTTCTACAAGGGCAAGCCCTATCTCGCCGACACCCCCGAGTACATGCCGCTGGGGATCCCGGTGAACCTGACCACGGAGATCCCCTACCGGGCGGGCATCGTCTACCCGGTGCCGGGCGAATTCGGCCGCATGGAGACCATCGAGATCATGGGGCTGGACGGGCGTGACTACGCGGACCGGTGTACGGCGCCGAACCTCGGCATCCTCGCCGTGCGCTTCCCGGTGGCGGATGCGGAGCAGGCCGCGCAGCAGGTAACGGCGCGCGGCTGGCCGCTGGCCCGGCCCCCGGCCCGCTTCCCGCTCGCGCCCTACGGGCCGGTCGAGGCGTTCCAGCTGAAGACACCCGACGGCGCGCTCATCGAGTTCTATGCGGCGTCCGGCGAAGCAGGAACGGCAGCGGCCGGTGTACCCCGCGCACCGGGAAGTCCGCTAGCATCGGGGTTTTCGAACGATCCGGGGAGGGCACCATGAGTGAGCCGGCAATGGCGACCAAGGAACCGTGGGCGGCACTGGAAGCGGCCCTCGGCGAGGAGGGGGTCCTCCGGGACAGCGAGGCCTGCGACTGGTACGCGCAGGATGTGTACAGCCGCGGCGAACCCGCCGCCGCCGTGCTCCGCCCCGCCGGCACCGAAGCGCTGCAGGCTGCCGTACGCCTGTCCACGGCGGCGGGTTTCGCGGTGATTCCCCGGGGCGGTGGCATGTCCTATACCAGCGGCTACGTGCCGGCGGGTCCGGGCTCGATCATCATCGACCTTGGGCGCATGAACCGCGTGCTCGCCGTCAATCGCGAGGACATGACCGTCACCGTCGAGTGCGGCTGTACCTGGGCGTCCCTGCACGAGGCCCTGGAAGCCGAGGGGCTGCGCACGCCCTACTGGGGCACCCTCTCGGGGCTGAAGGCGACCGTCGGCGGCGGCCTGTCACAAAATGCCATCTTCTGGGGCTCCGGCCAGTTCGGCTCCGCCGCGGATTCCGTGCTCAGCCTCGACGTGGTCCTGGCCGACGGTTCCCTGCTGCGTACCGGTTCCGCCGCCCAGGCCCAGGCGTCTCCTTTCTTTCGCCACTTCGGCCCGGACCTCACCGGCCTCTTCACTGGCGACACCGGCGCCCTCGGTTTCAAGGCCACCGCGACGCTGCGGCTCATGCCGGTGCTGCCGGCCCGCGACTACCTCGCCTTCGACTTCGCGAGCGCGGAGGCGACGATCGCCGCCATGAGCGAGCTGTCGCGGCAGAACCTGCCCATGGAGTGCTTTGCCTTCGACCCGTTCCTGCAGCGCCAGCGCATGAAGCGCCAGCGCCTCGCCGCCGACATGAAAGCCCTGGCGGGCGTCATGAAGTCGGCGGGCTCGGTGGTCGGAGGCCTTCGCGAGGGGGCGAGGGTGGCCCTCGCCGGCCGCGGCTACATGGACGACGTGGACTACTCGGTACAGCTGGTCTTCGAGGACCGCACGCCCGAGGCGGTGGCCGACCGTGTTCGCGCGGCGCGGCTCGTCTGCGAGCGCCACGGCGGGCGGGAGATCGAGAACTCGATTCCGCGCATCACGCGCGCCAACCCCTTCGGCCCGCTGAACAGCATGCTCGGGCCGGAAGGGGAGCGCTGGCTGCCGGTGCACGGCCTATTCCCGCACTCGCGCATCAAGGCGGCGTACGAGGCCGTGGAGGCCCTGTTCGAGGAACACCGGGCGCGCAGCGACGCGCTCGGTGTGGGCACCGGTTACCTGCTGGCGACGGTATCCACGCACGCGGTCGTGCTGGAGCCGGTCTTCTTTTGGCCGGACGAGCTCTATCCGCTGCACGAGGACAGCATCGAGCCGAAACACCTGGCGCGGCTGCCGCGGCACCCGGCCAACCCGGAGGCACGGGCGCACGTCGCGGCGCTGCGCGCCGAGCTGGTCGAGCTGCTGTCCTCCCTCGGCGCGGTCCACCTGCAGGTGGGCAAGGCCTACCGCTACCGGGACGGGCTGCGACCCGAGGCCTTCGAGCTGGTGGCTGCCCTCAAGCGCGCCGTGGACCCCGAGGGGCGGGTCAACCCGGGCTCTCTCGGCCTGCCGTGAAGCCGCTGCGCGCCTTTGCCACGCTCGACAGCGATGCCGGGCCCTGGCAGGTGCACTACCGGGAGGCCGGTGCCGGCGCGCCGGTGGTCCTGCTGCACCCGTCGCCGTTGTCCTCGGCATTCCTCGCGCCGGCCACGGCGGTCGTCGCCCGGCGGGCGCGGGCGCTCGCGCCGGACACGCCGGGCTACGGCGACTCCGACCCCCTGCCGCCGGCGCTGGCAGCAGGGGAGGGACTCGCACCCTACGTGACCGCGCTGCTCGCTTTTGTGGAGGCACTGGAGCTGGACAAACCGCTGTTCTACGGTTCCGCCACCGGGGCCCAGCTCGCCATCGAGTTCGCCCGCGCGCACCCCGGCCGCTGCGCCGGGCTGGTGCTGGAGAACGTGGCCCTGTTCGAAGATGCAGAGCGCGAGGCGCTCCTGGCCGACTATTTCCCGGACCTCGCCCCGCGGCCGGACGGCAGCCACCTGGCCGCGGCCTGGGACCTCGCCGTGCGTTCGGGCCTCCGCTTTCCCTGGACTGCGGCGCCCGCTGGCGCCGCGGCCGCCGACCCCGCCGCGGCGCAGGCCGCGGTCCTGGTGACGCTGCGCGCGGGGCCGGCCTACGACCGCGCCTACCGCGCCGCCTTTGCCAACGAGCGCCCCGAGCGGCTGCAGGGTCTCGAGGTACCCACCCGCATCATCCGCTGGCCCGATGGGCCCCTGGCCGCCTGGAGCGACCGGCTCGATGACGTCGCGCTGCCCGCCAACGTGACCATGGTTCATGCCGGTCCGGGCTTCCCGGCGCGCTACGAGGCGCTCGGCGGCACGGTCGATGCGCTGCTTGCGGAGACGGAGTCATGACCATGAATCGACAGGTGCTGCTGGCGGCGACCCCGGAGGGCGTGCCCGTGGAGACGGATTTCCGCCTTGCCGAGGTGCCCCGGCTCGCGCCGGGCCCCGGCGAGGTGCTGGTGCGCAACCGCTACCTCTCGCTCGACCCCTACATGCGCAGCCAGCTCGCCGGCCGTCACCTCTCCGGCGCCATCCAGCCCGGGGACCTGATGCGCGGTGAAACGGTGGCCGAGGTCGTGACCTCGAAGCACCCGGCCTTCGCCGCCGGCGCGCGGGTGCGCGGTTTCGGTGGCTGGCAGGAATGGGCGGTGCTCGACGGCGAGGCGCTGGCACCGGTACCCGACCGCATCCAGCCGCCCTCCCTGGCCCTGTCCGCCCTCGGTATGCCCGGGCTCACGGCCTGGGCGGGGCTTTGCTGCCAGGCGGTCCCGGCGCCGGGCGATGTCCTGCTGGTCGCGGCGGCGACCGGGGCCGTGGGATCAGTCGTCGGGCAGCTGGGCAGGGCCCGCGGCTGTCGCGTCATCGGCATCGCGGGCAGCGACGAGAAGTGTGCCTACGCGGTCGCCGAGCTGGGTTACGCCGCCTGCATCAACCGGCGCAGCGAGGATGTGGCGGCCCGGCTGGATGCGCTCTGTCCCGATGGCATCGATATCTATTTCGACCTGGTCGGCGGGGAACTGCTCGACCTCGCCTCCGCGCGGCTCGCCGTCGGTGCGCGGGTGGTGCTCTGCGGCCTCATGGCCGAGTACAACAGCAGCAGTCGCCGCCCGGGGCCGCCGCCGGGGGACTGGATCCGCGCCCGGGCAACCGTGACCGGCCTGGTGGTCTACGACTACGAGGACCGGCGCGAGGCCTGCCTCGACGAGCTGGTGCCGCTGGTCGAGAGCGGCGCGCTGCGGGTGCGGGAAGACGTGGCCGAGGGTATCGCGGCGGCGCCGGCGGCGTTCTGCCGACTCATGCGCGGTGAAAACATCGGCAAGGCGCTGGTGAAGCTCGCCTAGCCGGGCTGGACCACGCCGAGGAACGCCTCCAGCAGCAGCACCACCCAGATGGTGACCACCCAGGGCCGGACCCGGGCCAGGCTCGCCGCCATGGCGGCGTCGTCGGCGGCCGTCTGCGTGCCGGCGGCGAGTTTGCCGTAGGCGGTGGCGAAGCCCTTGAACTGCACGCGGATCATCAGCCCGCAGAAGACGAGGAAGGCGAAGGCCAGCAGCTTGCCCGCGAGCCAGGGCGCCTCGGCGAGCCGCCCGGTGACCGTGGACCAGGCGGTGGAAGCAATGATCCCGGCGATCACCAGCCAGCGGAACAGGAAGTCCACCCGGGTCAGCAGGGGAATGAACGCGGCGCCGTGGGCGAAGTGCAGCACGAGCACCATCCCCAGCCAGAGCGGCCCGAGGAGGATGATCCCGGCGAGCTGCCAGGGCGGGTGGCTGATGCCCGCGTACTCCGAGAGCAGGCCGCCGACGGTGAGCATGAGGCTCATGCAGATCCGCGGTACCAGGTCGATGCCGAGCATGATCTTCGCCGCGGTGAGCCGCGCCTCGCGGCTGCGCTCGCCGTCGACCACGAAACCCGCGGAGTAGAACACCCCGATGTCGCCGCCCAGCCAGTAGCAGAAGAGCAGCAGGTGGAGCAGCGTGAGGGCGTCCTGGGCGGTCATGGGCAGGGCTCCGGCTAAAAGGTATGATGTTATATCAATAAGCCTTTCAAGCAAGCGCCGGAGTCCATCATGTCCCCCACCGTCCGCCGCCGTTTCGTCGATGTCAGCACGGGCCAGGCGCATCTGCGCGAGGCCGGCGCCGATGGCGACCGCCCGCCGATCGTCTGCCTGCACATGGTGCCCAAGTCCGGTCGCAGCTTCGCCCGGTTGCTGCCGCTGCTGGCCGACGGCCGGCGGGCCATCGCACCGGACCTGCCGGGCTACGGGGAGTCGGACCCGCCTGCAGACCCGGGGAGCGTCTCCATCGCGGACTACGCCGCCGCGACCTGGGACGTCATCGATGCCCTCGCGCTACCGCGCCCGGTCCACTTCGTGGGTTACCACACGGGGTCCATGGTCGCGGTGGCCGCGGCGGGGCAGCGGCCGGGGGAGGTCGCGCGCCTGGTCAACATCTCGGCGCCGCTGTTCACGCCGGAAGAGGTGGCGGAACTGCACGCGTTCTTCGCGCCGCTGCCGCTGGACGAGGCGGGCACCCGCTTCCGCATCATGTGGGAGCGGATCCTCCGCTTCCGCGGCCCGGGTATGACGCTGCCCATGGCCGCCGCCTCGCTGGCGGACAACCTGCGCGCCGGCGAGGATTACGAGGAGGGCCACCGCGCCGCCTTCGACCACACGGCGGCGTACGCGCGCGAGCTCGCCGCGCTTTCCCATCCGCTGCTGGTGATGAACATCAACGACGACCTGGTGAGCCAGACGCGCCGCGTCGACGCGCTGCTGGCGAACGGCGAGCGCCGGGACTATCCCGACTGGGGCAACGGCTTTCTCGAGCTCTGGCCGGAGGCGGTCGCCGCGGAGCTGCTCGCTTTCCTAGACGCCGACCGCGACCCGGGCGTTCAGAGCGCCAGCGCCACCTCGTAGCCCTCGCGGGTGGCCGCCAGCACCGTGCGCGGCGCCCGGCAGTCGCCGATGGGGATGACCTCGATGCCCGCCGCTGCCAGTGGCGCGGCGAGCACATTGTCCGGCACGCGGGAGGTGGCATAGGTCACCGCCACCACGTCCGGCAGGCGGGTCACCGCACCGCTGTAGACATTGACGACGTCCAGGGCAGCCTCCTCGAGCGCGTCCAGGTCCCGCGGGGTGCAGCTGGTGACCAGCTGCACCCCGCGCGCATAAAGGCGCTGGTAGATGCCCTGGCGATTGATCAGCGAGACATCGCTGGCGATGCGCTCCCGCGGCGTGACGATGCTGACGGCCTCGAAACGCGCCGTGAGCAGCTCCGCCAGCGCGTAGGTCATCTCGGTGTGGTCCTGGTCGAAGAGCACGACCCGGCCCGGCTCCCGGCCGCTGCGGCCGAGCATGTCCCGGGCCATGGCGCGGGCATCGGGCACCGCACCGATCTCGAGGTATTCCGCCGGGACCCACGCCGGCGGTGCGGCCGTCGCGCCCGTTGCCAGCAACACCGCGTCGGGCGCGAGGGCGAGCACGCTGTCCGCAGTCGCAGCCTCGCCGAGGCGATAGTCCACGCCGGCGCGGCGCCCGGCGAGGTACTGGTAATCGTAGATGGAGCTCAGGTTTTCGCCGCCGGGCAGCTCGGCGTGCAGGCGGGTCTTGCCGCCGGGCTCCTCCGAGGCGCCGACCAGGGTGACCCGGTGCCCGCGCCGCGCCGCCGTGTGCGCGGCCTCCAGGCCGGCGATGCCGCCGCCGACCACCACGACGTGGCGCGGGCGCCGGACCTGCACCGGCTGCCAGTCGTCCTCGTCGGCGCTGCCGACGCGGGGGTTGTTGTCGCACTCGAGGCGGGTGCCCTCGATGATCGTGCGCCAGCAGGTGTTGCAGGAAACGCAGTAGCGGATTGATGCCTCGCGGCCGCTCTCCGCCTTGCGACCGAAGGCGGGGTCGGTAATCAGCGGACGGCCGAGGAAGACGAGGTCCGCCGTGCCGTCGCTGAGGGCGGTCTCGCATTCGTTGGGATCGGTAAGGTAGCCGATAGCGCCGCTGGCCATCGCCGGCGCGGCCTGGCGCAGCTCGCGGATGGCGTCGAGGTAGGGGTGCCGCTCGCCGTGGGCGTCGGGCAGGTGCCGGTACAGGCTGTTCGCGTGCGCCCCCCAAGCCCAGGTCCAGTAGTCGAAGCGGTCCGCCTCCTGCGCGAGGCGCGCGCTGATGGCGTGGGCGCCGGCGAGGTCGATGCTGCCCGGCACACCGTCGTCTCCCGGCAGCTTCAGGCCGATGATGAAGGGCCGGCCGCAGGCTGCGCGGATGGCCTCGACCAGCTCCCGCAGGAACCGGGTGCGGCCCTCGAGGTCGCCGCCGTAGGCGTCCTCGCGCCGGTTGGACCAGGGCGACAGGAACTGGTGGAAGAGGTGCCCGTGGCCGGCGGAGATCTCCACGCCGCTGAAGCCCGCGGCCTTGAGGCGCCGGCAGCCGTCGGCCCAGTCGTCGATCATGCGGCGGATATCGTCCACGGAGAGCACGCGGGGCACGGTCCAGCTCAGGTCGTCGGGCAGGGCCGAGGCGCCGACGGCGCCGTCGTTGCGTCCCACCGCGTGGCGGCCGCGGCCGCTGTCCTGGACCTGGCCGAGCAGCCGCGTGCCTTCGTTTTCGACAACGTCTGCGCAGCGCTGCAACGAGTCGAGCGCGCCGTCGTCCCAGGCGCGCAGCCGCGTCGGCACCCGGTTCCAGGCAGTCATGGCGATGGGCTCGGTGACGATCAGGCCGGTACCGCCGCGGGCCCGGCTTCGGTAGTAGTTGAGCAGTGCCTCGGTGGCCTCGCCGTCCTTGACGAAACGCGTGACGATCGAGGCGTGGGCCAGGCGATTCCTGAGCGGGACACCGCCGAGTTCGCAGGGGCTGAACAGGGTGGGGTAGGGCTGCTCGCTCATCGCGGCGCCCGTCGAGCCGCTGCGCGCATCAGGCGGCGTTTTCCCGGGGCTCTTCCTCGGCGGCTGCCGCCGCTTCGCTGACTTCGGTGCCGCGCGGGGCCTGCAGGTTGCGCAGGAGCCCCGAGAGCATGCGCTCCCGGCCCGCGGCCAGGGCCTCGCGATCCGCCTCCGTCGGCTCCCAGGCCTCGATGGCTTCGCCGGCGGCGATACCGTTGGCCGAGAGCACCTGTTCCAGGATGTACTGGCGCTCGCGCAGGGCCGACACGTCGGCGGCGAGTTCCAGCACCATGCTGATCAGTTCATCGACACCGTCCGCTGCGAAGAACTGGTTGCGGCGGCCGCGTGCTTTCCTGGGCAGTTCACTCATTGCCTGTCTCCTTCCCGTGCCTTGTCGCTGTCTGCTGTACTCACTATGCCTGCGCCGGCTTGAACGCGCCGAAGCCGTACCAGCGCGTGCCCTTCGGGTCCATGCGTCCGGTCTGGCTGTCGAAGGTCGTGGGGGCCCCGATGTCGGCGGCGAAGGCCTCCTCACCGACGAAGCTGTAGCGGGGCAGGGTGGCTTCGAGGAAGGCGTCTTCGCCGAAGCCGGCGGCGGCGATGAGCGCCGGGTAGTCCTGGTCGCGGAACGTCTTGTAGAAAGGTTCGTTGTTGTAGAAGCTGTCCCAGTCGAGATAGAAGCTCTCCCAGGGGCCCATCTTCGCGTTGGGCGGCAGCTCCATGGTCCAGAGCAGGCCGCCGGGCTTGAGCACGCGGTAGGCCTCGCGGAAGTAGGCGCGGATGTCCTTCAGGGGCAGCTCGTGCAGGAACATGGATGAGAAGACCACGTCGAAACTCTCGTCCTCGAAGTCCATGGCCGTCGCGTCCATCTGCCGGAAGTGTACCGGCACGCGGAGGCTCTGCGCCCGCGCGTGCGCGTAGCGCAGGATGCCGGGCGCCACGTCGATGCCGGTGACCTCGGCATCGGGGAAGGCCTGGGCCCAGGGCAGGGTGTTGTGGCCGATGGTGCAGCCGCAGTCGAGAATGCGCGCCGGCCTCAATGCCGGGTACTTGAGGCGGACGTAGTTGGCCATCGTCTGGCCGATGTCGTTGAGCTCGGCCCCGAACTGGCCGAAGGTGAACACCTGGATCGCGTTGTCGTAGACGGCGCCGGCGCTGACGTCATCCTCGGCATACTCGGCGTGGTAGCTGCCGGGGGCGAGGTGCACGTCGATCTCGCTGACGCTGCGCGGGATCGGCAGCGAGGGGTCCAGGGTCAGGCTGCCGCCCGTGCTGCCGGCGAGGGAGCGGGCCTTGTCGCGCAGCGTCTCGCCGTCGCGCTCGACGCCGGCGATCACCGAATCGAAGACCATTTCCTGGGCGCTGGTGCGCACCGCGCTGTAGAAGCCGAAGACCTTGTCACCGCGCAGCGCGCGATGGATGGCCTGGCCGTCGGCCGGTGCCTCGCCGTTGCGGCGCGCGAGGTCGGGCGCGACGCGTTCCTCGTAGTACTCGCGCATGCCGCCGGCCATGGTCGTGAGTACGTGGGCGCGCAGGCTGGACACGAAGTCCTTGCGGGCGCGCTCGGCCTGGGTGAAATCGACGTTGAGATCGTGGTGCAGGGGGCGGCTCATGGCGCTGTCCTCGGGCTGCGGCTGGGGCGGCAAAGTGGTTAAATAATAGTAATTGTATTTATCTTGTCAAATACAAAATGCTTTTGTATAAACGGGAGTCGAGAACGCTGTCAGCATCATCACTGCAAGGGAGTGCCCCATGACCACCCTCATCGTCCTGTTCAACCTGAAGCCGGGGGCCGATGTGGCCGCCTACGAGCGCTGGGCCGCGGAGACCGACATGGCCACGGTGCGCCGCCTAGAGCACTGCGCCGCCTTCGACGTCTATCGCTGTAATGGCACCCTTGCCGGCGGCGACGCCCCCTACGACTACGTGGAGATCATCGAGCTCAGCGACCTCGATGGCTTCCGTGCCGAAGCCGCCGGCGATGCCGTGCAGCAGGTGGCCGCGCAGTTTCGCGAGTTCGCCGCCGATCCCGTGTTCATGATCACCGAGCGGCTCCCCGCGTGAAGGGGCTCGCCGGCAAGGTCGTCGTCTGTACCGGCTCCGGGCGCCGCGGGGGGCTCGGCGAGGGCATCCTTCAGCGCTTCGCGGAGGAGGGTTGCCGCCTCGTGGTCACGGACCTCGGCAGTGCCGATACCGGCCTCGGCGAAGATCACATCGGTACCACCGACGAGATGGAGGCGGTGGCGGCGGGCCTCCGTGCCGGCGGCGCCGAGGTGCTCTGTGTGCCCTGCGATATCCGCAAGCCCGCCCAGGTCGAGGCGCTCTTCGACGCGGTGATCGACGCCTTCGGCGCCGTGGACGTGCTGGTGAACAACGCGGGCGTGGGTTACGTGATGAAGCCGCTGGCGGAGCTCGCCGTGGAAGACTGGCAGCTCGTCCTCGACGTCAACCTCACCGGCGCCTTTCTCTGCACGCAGGCCGCCGCCGCTCGCATGCGCACCGGGGGCACGGGCGGCCGTGTCGTCAATATCGCCAGCCAGGCGGCGAAGAGCGGTTTCCGCCACATGGCGCCCTACGTCGCCTCGAAGCACGGCCTCATCGGGCTCACGCGCACGGCGGCCATCGACCTGGCCGCCGATGGCATCACCGTGAATGCCGTGTGCCCGAACCACGTCACCACCGGCCTCGGGGCAAAGCAGAGCGAGTACTTTGCGGCCCTGCGCGGGCTGACGCCGGAGGACTACCGGCGCGGCATTGCCGAGCGCATTCCCCTCGGCCGGGTGGGGCTTCCGGGCGATACCGCGGCCGCCGCCGCCTTCCTGGCCTCCGATGACGCCGCCTTCATTACCGGCGAGGCGCTCAACGTCAGCGGTGGCGAAGAAATGCACTAGATTAAGGGCTTCGGTAGCAGCGCACTGGAAGCAGTGCACCCGATGCAGTGAACGCAAGGAGAGGCACCCGGTGGAGCTACGACAGCTCGAGCGCTTCCTTGCCGTCGTCGACCGCGGCTCGCTGGCCGAGGCCGCGCGGCAGGTCGGCCTGACCCAGCAGGCGGTCAGCGCCAGCATCGCCGCGCTCGAAAAGGAACTCGAGGCCCGTCTCTTCGACCGCGCGCCCGGTGGCGTGACGCGGTTGACGGACGCCGGGCACGCGCTGGTGCCCCACGCGCGCGCCCAGCTAGCGGCCGACCAGCGCGCGCGCCGCGATATCAGCAACCTGGCCAGCGCCCGTTCCGGGACCGTGACCCTCGGTATCGGGGAAACCTTCGCCGAGGACATCGTGGCGCGGGCGGTGAGCGCCATCCTCACCGAACGGCCGGATCTGCGGGTCAATCTCGTGCAGGGCTATTCCGAGCAGCTGATGGCCCGCCTCTACGCCGGCGAATTCGACTTCCTCGCGGCGGGCGTCAGCAACATGACCCTGCCCGCGGGCTTCGAGGCCCGCGTGATTTACTCGGCGCGCGACATCGTCGCCTGCCGGGCGGCGCACCCGGCCGCACAACTGGCCAGCCCCACGCTGGCGGATCTGCAGGGCTACCCGTGGCTGGTGCCCTATTCGCGGCCCTCGGACGTCGATGTGATTACCGAGGCTTTCGTCGCTCGCGGTCTCGCGCCGCCCACCCGCTTCATCGGGACGGATGCCTATCGCGTCGGTATGCGCCTGCTTGCCAGCAACGACCTGCTGATCATGACGTCGCCGGCGCTGCTGGCAAACCGCCTCGTGCGCGAGAGCTACGGCATTCACGTGCTGCCCGTCGACAGCCCCGGGGTCACCCGGCACGCGAGCCTCGTCGCCAGCAGTGAGCGGCCCCTGTCACCGGCCGCCGATACCCTTTATGCCGCCATCGTCGCCGCCGCTGCGGACGACGGGGCGGTGCAGCGGCCACCGGCCGTCCGACAAGCCTGAGGAGGTAAACCATGATCAACCCGGCCCCCGCCCTGTGTCGCCTGTTCGCGCTGATGCTCTGCTCGCTGCCGATCGCCGCGGTGGCAGACCCGGCCACCGGTGAAACCTGTGACGAACCGGTGATCATGCTGGTCTACGGTGAGATCCACGATCGCGAGGCGTTCGCTGCCTATGCATCAGCGCTGGCGCAGAGCGGCCTCTACGACAAGCACGGCGGTCACTACCTCGCGATCAGCCCGATCCTCGAGGTCCTCGAGGGCGACCCGCCCGCGGGGCGGGGCATGGTGGTCTCGCAGTTCCCCTGCGCGGCAGCGGCACGGGCCTTCTGGCATGATCCGGCCTACGAGGCCATCACGCCGTTGCGTGCGGGCAACTCCGAGTTCGAGGTGACCCTGCTCCCGGCGCTGGCTGCGCCCTAGGTTCCCTTGCAGAGAGGCCGTGACATCGCCGTGTTTCGGCACGGCCCCCTGCTGTCTCGCTGACGCAAACTAGCCTCGGCCAGCGATCCAGTCGTTGACGAGATCCTCGAGGAGCGCGATCGGCAGGGAGCCGTTGCCGACCACCAGGTCGTGGAAGGCGCGCAGGTCGAAGGCCTCTCCGAGCGCCGCCTCGGCCTTGGCGCGCAGCGCCTGGATGCGCAGTTCGCCGACCTTGTAGGCCAGTGCCTGCGCGGGCCAGGTGATGTAGCGGTCCACTTCGGCCGTGATCTCCGCTTCCGTCAGCGCCGAGTTCGCCAGCATGAAGTCGATCGCTTCGCGCCGCGTCCAGCCGAAGGCGTGCAGCCCCGTGTCCACGACCAGACGGTTCGCGCGCCACATCTCGTAGGTCAGGCGGCCGAAATCCGACCGCGGGTCGGTGTAGAAGCCGGCCTCCCGGCCGAGGCTCTCGGCGTAAAGGCCCCAGCCCTCGCCGAAGGCGGCGTGGTAGAGCGTGCGCCGGAAGGGCGGCAGGTCGAGTTCCAGGGCCAGCGCCATCTGGTGATGGTGCCCGGGCACCGCCTCGTGCAGCGTGAGCGCCTCCAGCGTATACAGGGGCTTGGCCTTGTAGTCGGTGGCGTTCACGAAGTAGACGCCGGGATTGCGCCCGTCGGTCGTGCCGCTGGCGTAGAAGGCGCCGCGTCCCTCGGCCTCGCGGATCGTGTAGGGCATACGCGGCAGCCTGCCGAAGAAGCGCGGCATCATGCCGTCCATGGTCTTGGCGATGAGGGCGATCTTTTCCAGCAGGTCTTCGCGGCTCACGGCGTAGGAGGCGGGGTCGTCCCGGAGCCCGTCGAGGTAGGCGCGGAAGTCGCCCTCGAAGCCGCTTTCCTCGATGATCGCGTCCATCGCTGCACGGATCCGCTTCGTCTCCGCGAGGCCAAGGTCGTGGATCTCCCGCGGCGTCATCGCGGTGGTCGTGAAGTAGCGGGCCAGGTAGGCGTAGTAATCGTCACCCCCCGGCAGGCTGGTGATGGCCTCCGTTTCACGGCAGGCGGGGGCGTAGCGCTGCTCGTAGAAGCGCAGGAAAGCTGCGTAGGCAGGCAGCACATCGTTGGTGAGGGCAGTCCGGGCCGCGGCCGCGAGGCGGGTGCGCTCGCGCGTCGGTACGGTCTGCGGGAAGCGGGTAAACGGTTCGTACAGGGCGCTGTCCGCCGCGTCCTCGACGAGGTAGCGACGGATGGTTTTCCCGTAGCCGGCCATGGCCGCGCAGTGCTGCGTGTAGCCGGTGTCGATGCCCTCCTGCAGGTTGGCGATCTGCTGCCGGTTGTAGCGCGGATAGTCGCGGAAGCTCTCGAGCAGCCGCTCGTAGTCGGCGACGGAGGAGAAATCCATGTTCGCCGGTGCATCGGCAAAATAACTGTGGAAGCCGAACAGGGCGGTGATCGGGAAGCGGTGACCGGGCTGCGCGAAGCTGGCCGCTTCGGTCTCGCGCTCATACCGGAACAGGCGGTAGCTCAGCCGCTCCTGGCCTTGCAGCGCGTCGCCATCAATCGCCTCGAGGCGCGCCAGCATGTCGCGGTTGAAGGCCTCGCGTCGGGCGCGCCCTACCGGGCCGACATCGGGCAGTGCACCGTCGGGGCGGAACGCGTCCGGGTCCGTGCGGAAGAACACCTGCTCCTCCTGCGCGCGTGTCCAGTGCGCGTCCAGCAGCGCCTGAAAGGCTTCCGCCGGATTGGCCAGAGCGGGCCCGGGTAACAGGCAGAACAGGAGCACTAAATTGCGCGCGCGATAGTTAAAGGTCATGAGAAGGGCTCCAGGGTTTGAGCGCACGGCGTCATCCGCCGGAAACCGGAGCATAGCATTTGCCGTGGTGCGGCCGACGGCGCGCGCCGGTCCCGCTAGAAGGCGAGTCGGTAACCAGCGCTCAGGACGTAGCCGTGCAGGCCGTCGAGGTCGCTCCAGCCGTCGGCGGCGACGTGAAGCCTGCCGCGGCCCAGGGGAAACTCGTAGCCCAGGCCGAGGCGCCCCCAGCCATCGCTGGCCACGGAGGCCCCGGTGACACGCCGGAGCGTGGGTGCGCGAGCGAGTGCGCTGCCGACTGATTGCGACAGGCCGTCGATCAGGTGCTCGTAGCCTGCGCTCAAGCGCAGCGAGGCACCGCTGTCCGCGTTCCCGGGTCGGAGATGCCAGTCGATACCGGCGGTAAAGAGAAACAGGTCGTTGTCGAGATCGTCGACCACGCCGTTGAGGTCCGTGACCCCCGCCGCGCCGGTCTCCCGATAGCCGTCGAAGCGGCTCTCGAGATAGCGCAGCCCCACGCGTGGATGCACCGCATCGTCACCGCCGCCGAGGAAGGAGAGTTCCACTCCGCCGCCGAAGCTTTCGCCGTCCGTATCGGCACGGGCGGTGCGCGCATCGTCCACGCGCCGCCGGTAGTCGTCGATCCGTTCACTGTTCGCGGCGATAACGGCGCTCAGTTGCCAGGCGCCCAGGCGCGCCCGCCCGAGGGCGAACAGTCCCAGGGCAGAAGTCTCGAGGTCGACCGGTGGCCCCGCATCGCTCTGCAGCTCTGCTTCTCCGTAGCGAACGCCCAGAGCGAACTGCAGGCCCGGGCCCGGGTTGAAGCCGATGCCGGCGTGCAGCGATCTGCTCGTGCCCTCGAAGCCGAGGCCGCCGTTCCCCGCCTCCCGTTCCAGGCCGCCGTAGTCCAGGTCGAGAAACAGGGACCGCCGGTCGCGCTGCAGAGGTCGCCGCAGGACCCGCTCCAGGCTGTCGTTGGCGAGCAGCAGCGCCTGTTCGGTGAAGGCCGCGGCACTTCGCGGCGCGGCCCACTGGTCGCGCACGGCGGTCTCGAGCTCCCGGCCGAGAAGGTTGAAGATGCTGGCGACCTCGTGGATCCCGTCCACGGTCTGGTAGCCCGCGCAGCCCGGTGCCGCCCCGGGCACGCTGAAACAGGGTGTGCCCAGCAGCGCGGGGTCCACGCCGAAAGCCGCCGGATCGGCGTCGATGGCCCTGAGCACAGCGGTCACATCGAAAAGGTAGAAGGTGCTTTCCGGGTTGGCGGCCGCGACGTCCGCCGCGCTCCCGATGATCGCCTGGTTCAGCGTATCCCCCTCGGGAAAGAGATTGCCGGAGAATGTCGTGGTCACGAGGAATTCCCGTGCGCCGGCGTCTACGAGCCGCGTCAACTCGCCGCTCAGCGTCTCCTGAAGCGCGGAGACCGTTGGCGCAAGCGGTTGGAAACCGATGCCCACCATGAGCGTGTCGTTGGTGCCGATTTCGACCAGGTGGAGCGCCCCGGCGTCGACACCGGCATCGAGATAGGCGCCGACCTGCTCCGGTAGATCGGGAATGAACGGCGGAATCGGCTGGAAGCTGTTACCGACCGCGATGTCCGGCACGATGGTCGCCCCGCCGTAGGAATAGTTGTCGCCGCCGGCGAGGCTCGGCCGGGACAGCGCCCCGAGGAAGCGCAGGCTCGCCTGGTCCGCCAGCGTCGGGCCGTTGGAAAAGCGGCCCTGGAAGTAGCCGGCGCTGGCCGGTGTGGGGTCAAGCAGGCCCGAAAGCAACAGTTGAAGGTTGCCGGCATCGCTGGCGCTGTCACCCAGGGTGACCAGGCGGTCGATCTCCTGGGCGGTGGCCGACGTGGTCAGCAGCGTGGCGGCCAGCAGCCAGCCGCCAGCAGTTGCAGCGTGTCTCCCTCGCATCGCGCGTTCTCCCTCAACCTTGCTTGCGGGAATCATCGGCAGCTGCGGCCATCACAGGCAAGCTGTGTGACCTGTCCACCTGGACAGGCGTGAACAGTCACCGACTACGCCACGTCAACAGCGGCTTCAGCAGGCAGGGCAGCTTGCTACACCGTCTGCTATATTTTCCGCAGTGGTAAGAGGTACACACCATGGCTCGGGGCAGGCCGTCTTTCGACGCAGCGACGGGGCTGATGTACGATGCCGCGGCAGGCGGCGCAAGCTGGGGCGATGCACTCGACGCGGTGCGTCAGCTCTTCGGCGCGGTAGACACACACGCGCTGGTCTTTGATGAACGTACGTGCGCGGTACACGCCCAGCGCTGTGTCCGTCACCCCGAAGTCATTGATCACTGGCTGAATGCCTGGGCTGCCGCCGGCGGCTGCCCGCGCCTGACGCACGGGCTATCCAATCCCGACGACATCGGCTTCGACTATCAGTTCACAACGCGCCGGGCCATGGCCCGAAGCGCCTATTACCGTGATCTCGGCTCCCTCGATGCGGCTTTCTATCTCGCCTTGCGGGCTCGCGACGAGCGTGCCACCAGTGGCGGCCTGACCTGCGCCATGGCGCTGCTTTACGACCGCCGCCACGGTCACGCGGAGAAAGGCGATGTTGCCCTCGCGCGCCGCCTGCTGCCTCACTTCCAGCGGGCAACGCGCTTCGCGCTGACCGCCCGGGCAGCGACCGCCGAGGCGGTGTCCACCGCCCTGGCAAGCGCCAGCCGCGGCGTTGTCACGACCGATGGCAGCGGCAGAGTCCTGTTCGCGAATGAGATGGCCGAGCGGATCTTCTCCCGGGGAGATGGTCCCTCCGTGACGGGCGGTTACCTGGTGGCTAGGCGTCATGCCGATACCCTGGCTCTGCGCGACCTGATCGCCTCTTCGGCCCTCGGTGCGGCGGAGGGCCATTGCCCAGGCGGTGAGCTCACACTGCCCGCTGAAGACGGGATGCCTTGCTACGCAGTGGAAGCTGCCCCGCTGCCGACTCGATCGGAGATGTTCCCTTCGCTGGGTGCGCGCGCCGTGGTGCTGATCACCCCGCTCCGGTCCGCGAGTGCCGCTTCGGCCACCCGCGTGCGGCAGCTCCATGGACTGACAGAGCGTGAGGCCGAGGTCGCTCTCCTGCTCCTCGACGGCCACAAGCCCGCGGCGATAGGCGAGACCCTGGGCATCAGCGTTCGCGGCGTTCGCTTTCATCTGAAGAACTGTTACGCGAAGCTCGGGGTCCCGGGCCAGGCCGCCCTGGTCGCTCTGCTGGCACGCAGTCTCCGCGGTGCGTGAACGGGCGTCTTCGTCAGCAGCCCCGTACCACGATCTGCTAGACTCGCGGCGAATCAGCCCGACGGAGTGACCTCATGCAACGTCTCGCCACCGCTTTCCTGCTGTTTTTTTCACTGCCGCTGGCCGCCTTCGAGCCCGTCGCTTTCTACAAGGCGCTCCACGCGAGCCCCGAACTCTCGTTCCAGGAGAAGGAGACCGCCGCCACGATCGCCGCCGAGCTACGCGACGCAGGCTACACGGTGACGGAGGGCATCGGTGGCTATGGCGTCGTCGGTGTGCTCGAGAACGGTGACGGTCCGACGGTCATGCTGCGCATGGACATGGACGGCCTGCCGGTGAAGGAACAGACAGGTCTGCCCTACGCGAGCGAGGGGACGGCGACGGAGCAGGACGGCCAGGCGGTGCACGTGATGCACGCCTGCGGTCACGACGTGCACATGACGGTGGGCACGGCCACGGCCCGGGATCTCGCAGGGCGGCGGGACGAGTGGCAGGGCACGCTGCTGGTGATCGCCCAGCCGGCCGAGGAGCGCGGCGCCGGGGCCCGCATGATGCTGGCCGACGGCCTCTTCGAGCAGTTCCCGACACCCGATTACAACCTGTCGCTACACACGCTGGCGACGCTGCCGGCCGGCAAGGTGGGTTACGTGCCCGGCTGGATGATGGCCAACGTCGATTCGGTGGATATCCGCCTCAAGGGCATCGGTGGCCACGGCGCCTACCCGCATGCAGCCAGGGACCCGATCGTCCTCGCCGCGGCCATCATCATGGACCTGCAGACGCTGGTCTCCCGGGAACTGCACCCCACCGAGCCGGGCGTGGTGACCGTGGGCTCGATCCACGCCGGCACCAAGCACAACATCATCCCGGACAGCGCGACGCTGCAGCTCACGGTGCGCTCCTACTCGGATGAGGCGCGGGCGACGCTGCTGGACGGCATCCGCCGCATCGCCGTGAAGCAGGCCGAGGCCCTGGGCTTCGACGGCGAACTCGCGCCGGAGGTTGAGATACGGGACGAGTACACGCCGGCGCTGTGGAACGACCCGGCGCTGGTAGAGCGCGGTGTCGCCGCCATGGCCGGTGCGATCGGCGAGGAGAACCTCGTCGAGGTCCCCAAGGAAATGGGCGGCGAGGACTTTGCCCGCTACGGGCGCACGGAAGAACAGATCCCGAGTTTCATGATCCGCCTGGGCGTCGTCCCGCAGGACCTCTGGGATCGCTACGAGCGCGGCGAGGCCACGTTGCCGTCACTGCACTCGCCGTTCTTCGCGCCGGACCCGGCGCCGACCCTGCGCACGGGCATCGCCGCCATGACCGCCATGGCGCTGGACCTGCTCGCGCCCCCCGGCGAATGAACTGCCGCCGGCGGCCCCGCGTAGCGAAGACAGGATTGCCGCCGGAGAAGGAGTCGCCATGAAAGCCTCGGACCTGTTCGTCCGCGCCCTCGAAGCGGAGGGCGTCGAGTACGTGTTCGGCATCCCCGGGGAGGAGAACCTGGACCTCCTCGAGTCGCTGCGCACCTCATCCATCCGCCTCGTGCTCACCCGGCACGAGCAGGCGGCGGGCTTCATGGCCGCCACCTACGGCCGGCTCACGGGCAAAGTCGGCGTCTGCCTTTCCACGCTGGGCCCGGGGGCGACCAATCTCGTCACCGCCGCGGCCTATGCCCAGCTCGGCGCCATGCCCATGCTCATGGTCACCGGTCAGAAGCCGATCAAGACCAGCAAGCAGGGCCGCTTCCAGGTGCTGGACGTGGTCGACATGATGCAGCCGCTGACCAAGTACACGGTACAGGTAGTGAGCGGCGACCGGGTGCCCGCCGTGGTGCGCGAGGCGTTCCGCCTGGCCCACGAGGAGCGCCCCGGCGCCGCCCACATTGAGCTGCCCGAGGACATCGCCGCGGAAGACACGGACGCGGGCCTGATCGCGCCGAGCGCGGTGCGCCGGCCCATCGCCGAGTACAAGGCGATCGACCGGGCCGTCGCCATGATCGAGGCGGCGCGGTCGCCGGTGCTGCTCATCGGCGCGGCGGCCAACCGCAAGCTCACCGCGAAGATGCTGCGCGAGTTTGTGGCGAAGACGGACATTCCCTTCATCACCACGCAGATGGGCAAGGGCGTGCTCGACGAGCACGGCCCGCGCTTCCTGGGCAATACGGCGCTGTCGGACCACGACTTCGTGCACCGGGTGGTGGAGGCGGCAGACCTCATCATCAACGTCGGCCACGACGTGGTGGAAAAGCCGCCGTTCTTCATGCGCCCCACGGACCAGCGCCAGGTCATGCACGTGAACTTCGACTCGGCGATGGTGGACCCGGTCTATTTTCCGCAGCTCGAGGTGGTGGGCGACATCGCCAACAGCATCTGGCAGATCAAGGAACGCATCGCGCCGCAGCCGCACTGGAACTTCGAGCTGTTCCGCCGCGCCCACGAGGCTTACCTGGCGCACCGGGAGGAGTCGGAGGCGGACGAGCGCTTCCCGCTGCGCCCGGAGTACCTGGTCCGCGCGGTGCGGCGGGTCATGCCGGCGGACGGCATCGTGACCCTGGACAACGGCATCTACAAGATCTGGTTCGCCCGCAACTACCCGGCGGCGCACCCGAACACGCTGCTGCTGGACAACGCGCTGGCGACCATGGGCGCCGGCCTGCCCTCGGCCATGACCGCGAAGCTCGTCTACCCGGAGCGCCCGGTGCTCTCGGTCTGCGGCGATGGCGGTTTCATGATGAACAGCCAGGAAATGGAGACCGCGGTGCGCCTCGGCCTGCACCTGGTGGTACTGGTGCTGCGTGACGACGCCTACGGCATGATCAAGTGGAAGCAGGCCGACATGCAGCTGCCGGACTTCGGCCTGGACTATGGCAACCCGGACTTCGTGCGCTACGCCGAGGCCTACGGCGCCCGCGGCTGGCGTGTCGGCGCCACCGCAGAGCTGGAACCACTACTGGCGCGCTGCCTGGAGGAACCCGCGGTGCACCTCGTGGAGGTGCCCGTGGACTACTCCCTCAACGACGAGATGCTGCACCGGGTCATTCCGGCACTCAGTGCGGCACTCTGAGGCATCGCCCCGGTTTCAGTGCCATCGGCGCCCGTTGCGCCCGCCGACCGCTCGGCTCCCGATCAGCGCACGCCCCGGGGCGCCGGGGCCGCCTGCTCAGGCGTCCGGAAGGCTGACGCCCTGCCTCTGGGCGCGCACCGTGATCTCCTTGCGGTGTTCTTCCCGGATGCGGGCACGCGCTTCCTCGGTATCCGCGCTGCGGATCCGCTCCCGGTACTGCTCGCGCTCCTGCTCACTCATGAGCTGCCCGCCGTAGATTGGCTGGCCGTCGCTGTCGCGATGCACCTGGTTGCGCGACTGGTCCTGCTGCCTTAGCTGCTGCTGCGCCTGCTCCTTCGCCTGCTGCTGCTGTCGATCCTGGCTCATGCTCTGCTGCCGGTCCATGCCGCCCTGCTGCATCTGCCGGGCCCCCGGCCCCATGCCTGCACCGCCGCCGGGGCCGGACCCCTTGCCGCCCCCCTGTGCAAAGGCGCCCGTTGCCGTGAGCGCGACGGGCAGGCCGATGATCATCAGGATTGTTGAGATTTTCATTTACCTTACCTCGCTTGCCGCTGTGGCTTGTCAGTTACTGAAAAGCTGGACTCATGCTTTGACCGTCTCCAGCGCCACAACACCCTGAATCGAAAATGCAACTCAGCACCTGGCGCAAGAAACAGGCACGACTCCAGACCGTGTATTGAGGATCGAGTTCGCCTTAGCAAGGGCGATAGGCAAAGAAACGGCACCAACAGCAGGTACCGTTGCGCTGGATCAAGAAAAGGGGCGGCCCCATGGGCAGTACGGAGTAGAACCCCGGGTGACTGCCTCCAGCCCCGGGCTGCTAGCGTTGGCCGCTGTCAGCGACCCGTGCGTTCTGACGCCCGCGCCCGCGGCCTCGACGGCGTCTCCGGGGCTGACCGGTGCCATCGCCCCGGCCTGCGCCAGCGGCTCGTTTTCCCGGAGTGCCCCGATCACTGCTACTACGCTGGCGGCTGACGCTATCGGGCAGCGCTTCCGTCGGTTCGAAGCCCGGCACCTGTTCCCGCGGCAGGCTGCGCCGGATGAGCCGCTCGATTCCCTGCAGGTACTCCGCCTCTTCCGCGCAAACCAGCGAATAGGCGTGCCCGGCGGCACCGGCGCGGCCGGTACGGCCGATGCGGTGCACGTAGTCCTCGGAAACGTTCGGCAGGTCGAAGTTCACCACCTGCGGCAGGCCGCTGATATCGAGGCCCCGCGCGGCGATGTCGGTGGCCACCAGGGCCTGTACCCGGCCGTTCTTGAAGCCTTCCAGTGCCCGGGTGCGGGCGTTCTGGCTCTTGTTGCCGTGGATCGGCTCGGCGACGATGCCGTCCCGTTCCAGGCGCTTGGCGAGGCGGTTGGCACCGTGCTTGGTGCGCGAAAACACCAGCACCTGGTGCCAGTTGCGCTCACGGATCAGGTGCGAGAGCAGGTCCGGCTTGCGGCCCTTGTCCACCGGGTAGATCCACTGCTCCACGGTGTCCGCGGTGGAGTTCGCCGGCGCCACCTCGACCTCCCGCGGCTGGTGCAGGTAGCCCTGGGCCAGGCGGCGGATGTCCGCAGAGAACGTCGCCGAGAACATGAGCGTCTGCCGCTTCGTCGGAAGCAGGGCGACGATGCGGCGAACGTCGTGGATGAAGCCCATGTCGAGCATGCGGTCGGCCTCGTCGAGCACCAGCACCTCCAGCGCGTCGAAGGCCACCGCGCCCTGCTGGTGCAGGTCCAGGAGCCGCCCGGGGGTGGCCACGAGGATGTCGCAGCCGCGCTTCAAGCGGGCGATCTGCGGGTTGATCTTGACGCCGCCGAAGACGACTTCCGCGCGCAGCGGCAGGTGGGCGCCGTAGTGCACCGCGCTGTCGTGGACCTGGGCCGCCAGTTCGCGGGTCGGGGTGACCACGAGCGCGCGCACCTGCCTTGCCGGCGCCCGCGGGCCCTCGGCGAGGCGCTGGAGCAGGGGCAGGGTGAAGGCAGCGGTCTTGCCGGTGCCGGTCTGGGCGGCGGCCATGAGGTCGTGGCCGGCGAGGATGTCGGGGATGGCGCCGCGCTGGATCGGGGAGGGCGTGTCGTAACCACGCTCGGCGATGGCCTTCAGCAGTGCGTCGCTGAGGCCGAGATCGGCAAAAGTCATAGGGGGTATCCGGGATGACCGCTGGCGGATAGTCGGGCACGGCCAGCTCGTGCGGGGCGGAGCATACCGGATTGGCGGCGCTTTGTCGCTCCGGGTTGCCGCCGGGCGAGGCGTCTCAGTGCGCCGCCACGGCCTCGCCGCCGCCGCGCCGCAGGCGGCCCGCGAGCTCGCGCAGGCGCGCCGGCAGGGCGAGCATGGCCGGCGTGGCCACCAGGGTGAGGATCGTGGCGAAGGACAGGCCGAAGACGATCGCCTGCGAGAGAGGGCCCCAGAAGGTGGACATCTGCCCGCTGGCGGTCACGCTGCGGTTGATCAGGTCCACGGAGAGGCCGCAGGCCAGCGGCAGCAGGCCGAACACGGTCGTTACCGTGGTCAGCAGCACCGGGCGCAGCCGCTGTGCGGAGGAGCGCACGATAATCTCCTGCACGGGCAGCTCCGGGTGCTGGCTGCGCACGTAGTTGAAGGTGTCGATGAGCACGATGTTGTTGTTCACCACGATGCCGGCGAGGGCGACCACGCCGACCCCGCTCAGGATGGCGCTGAAGGGCTCGCCGAGCAGCAGCAGCCCGAGGAGCACTCCCGCCGTGGACATGACCACGGCCACCAGGATCAGCGCGCTCTGGTAGAAACTGTTGAACTGGGTCACGAGCAGCACGAACATCAGCAGCAGCGAGAGCAGGAAGGCCACCTGCACGAAGGCCATGGATTCGTTCTGTTCCTCGTTGGCGCCGCGGAAGCGTATCTCCAGGGCCGGGTCGAAGGTCTGCGTCGCGAGCCACTGGTCGATGCGCTGCACCATCGTATCGGCGAGCACGCCCTCGACCACGTCCGCGCGGATGCGCTCCACCGGTGTGCCGTCGATGCGCTCGAAGGTATCCACCCCGGGCTTCGGCTGCATGGTCACGAAGTTGGACAGCGGCACACGGCCCTGGGGCGTGCTCAGGCGCAGGTTGCGCATTGCCTCCACCCCGCGGTAGCGGGCGGGGTAGCGCACGCGGATGTCGACGGCGTCGTCGGAGCTGTCCGGGCGGTACTCGGCCACCTTCACGCCGTTCGTGACCAGCTGCACGGCAACGCCTGCGGCGACCACGTCGGCGCCGTAGAGCGCGGCCTCGGCACGATCGACCTGCATGCGCCATTCGATGGAGGGCAGGGCGCGGGTGTCGTCGATGTCAACGAGCTCGGGCAGGGTGTCGAGGTGCTCGCGGATCCGCGTTACCGCGGGCTCCAGCAGTTCCCGGTCCCGCGAGCGCAGCTCGATCTGGATCGGCTTGCCGACCGGCGGGCCGTTCTCCTCGGCGAAGACCTCCACGATGATGCCGGGGAATCCGCTGGTGCGCTCGCGGATCGCGCGGAAAATGTCGCCGCCGGAACGTTCCCGCTCGCTCTCCGGGTAGAGCTCCACGAAGATGGAGCCGATGCGGTCGGCGGTGGCGTCAGCGCCGCGGCCGAGCCCGTTGGCGCCCGGCAGGATCGTGCGCGCGTTTACCGCGCGGATCCCCTCGATCTGCAGGATCTGCTCCTCCACCTGCCAGACCAGCCGGTCGACCTCGTCGGCGGAGAAGTTGCCGCGGCCGCGCACGGAGACCTGGATGAACTGCGGGTCCGCGTCCGAGAAGAAGACCATGCCGGCGCTGAAGCGGCCGTAGGCCCAGAAGATACCGAAGAGGACCGCGCCGATAATGAGCAGGGTGATACCGGGCCGCGCGGTCACCCTGGAAAGGAAGCGCGCGTAGCCCCCGGTGAAGGAGCGCAGGCGCGTGGGATCGCCCGTTTCCAGCTCGTGCATCTGCGCGGCGGTGGCGTCGGCGTGCTTGCTCGGGCGGCCGAAGACCGTGCCGAGTACCGGCCCGAAGAGCAGGGCGTAGAGCAGGGACCCGGCAAGCACCGTGAATACGGTGACCGGCAGGTAGCTCATGAACTGGCCGGGGATGCCCGGCCAGAAGATCAGCGGCAGGAAGGCCGCAAGGGTGGTTGCCGTGGAGGCCGTGACCGGCCAGAACATGCGCTTGACGGCCTCGGCGTAGGCGGCGCGGTGGTCCATGCCCTCGCCCATCTTGCGGTCGGCGTACTCCGTCACCACGATGGCGCCGTCGATGAGCATACCGAGGCCCAGCAGCATCCCGAACATCACCATGAAATTGAAGGTGTAGTCGAGCAGGTAGATGATGATCACCGAGAACAGCAGCGACACGGGAATGCCGAGCCCCACGATGAGCCCGCTGCGGAAGCCCATGCTCGCCACCACCAGCACCATGACCAGGGCCAGGGCGGTGAAGATGTTGCCCTGCAGTTCCGTGACCTGCAGCTCCGCGAACTCCGCCTGGTCCTGGGTGATGAGCAGCTCGATGGCCTCGGGAATGCGCGGGCGCAGCTCGTCGATCTTCGCGCGCACGGCGTTCACGGCCTCGATGATGTTGCCGTCGGAGCGCTGGGTGACGGCTACGGTGATGGCCTCGCGGCCATTGACCCGGGCGTGGCTGGTGCGGTCCTTGAAGGTCTTGCGGATGGTCGCGATGTCGCCGAGGGTCACGACCGTGGAGCCGTCGCTGCGCACGGGCAGGCTCATCACGTCCTCCGGCTCCTCGACCACGGAGGGAACCTTCACCGAGAAGCGACCGGAGCCCGTGTCGATGCTGCCCGCGGGAATCAGCCGGTTGTTGCGCTGCAGCGTGGTGATGAGCTCCTCGCTGGAGATCGCGTAGTTCTCCAGCGACTCCGGGTCGATCAGGACCTCGAGCATCTCCTCGCGCTCGCCGCGTAGCTCGGCCTTGAGCACGGACGGGATGGTCTCGAACTCGTCCCGGAGCTTGATCGCCGCCTCGTAGATATCGCGCTCCGGCACGCTTTCGCCGACCAGGCTCACCTGGATCATGGGGAAGTCGTTGATCTGCAGTTCGCGGACCAGCGGCTCCTCGGCGGTGCTCGGGATCTCGGCCTTGCCACGGTCCACGGCCTCGCGCACGTCGACCAGGGCCTGGTCGAGGTCCGCGTCGACATCGAACTCGACGAACAGGGTGGCGTTGCCCTCGGAGGCCAGGGCGGTGATCTCCTCAATGCCCTCGACCTTGCGCAGCTCGATCTCCATGGGCTGGATCAGCAGCCGCTCCGAGTCCTCCGGGGAGATGCCCTCGTGCATGATGCCCACGTAGAAGTAGGGCACCTCGATGTGCGGGTCGTTGGCAATGGGCAGGGTGGCCCGGGCAATGAGCCCGGCCAGCACCACCATGAACATCATCAGCAGGGTGGTGCGCGTCCGGCCGATGGCCGCGTCGATGAAGCCGATCACTGCGCCGACCTGGCGGACAGCGCCGCGGCGTCATCCTGCTCGACGCGGACGCGCTGCCCCTCGAAGACGAACTCCTGGCCCACGGTGATGATGCGCGTCACCGGCGGCAGGCCGCTGACCCAGGTGCCGTCCGGACCATCCTCGATGATGGAAACGGTGCGGAAGTCGACCCGGTTGTCGTCATCGAGGACGCGCAGCCCGAGCCGGCCCTCGTCGTCCAGGGCAAACAGGGCCGGGGACACCCGGTGCGCCAGGACCTCCTCGACGGGGATACGCAGCGTGGCGGGCACGCCGGAGCGCAGGCTGTAGTCCGGGTTGGGTACCGTCGCCTCGAGCGGGTAGGTGCGCGTGGCCGCATCGCTCTGTTTGCCGATGAAGCTGAGCGTTGCGGTGAGCTCCCGGCCCGTGGCGGTCACCGCGCGTACCGGTGACCCGAGGGTAAGCTTGACCGCGTCCGCCGCCGTGACCCGCGCCGTCACCAGCATCGGGTCGAGGTCCAGGAGTGTCGCGCAGGCCGTGCCGGGCGTGGCGTAGTCGCCGATCTCGAGCGCCACGGCCTCGACCACCCCGGCGAAGGGCGCGCGCAGCGCCGTGCGCTCGAGATTCAGCTGCTGGCGCTTCAGCGTGGTACGGGCGGCGGCGAGATTGGCTTCGGCCTGGGCGATGGCGGTGGCTGACTGCAGGCCCTTGTCGCGCAGCTTGAGCGCGCCCTCGTATTCGATGCGTGCCCGCTCCAGGGCCGCCTCGGCCTCGGTCACGGCTGCCTCACGATCGTCTATGGCGAGGCGGCAGAGTACGTCACCCTCGTCGACGCGGCTGCCGCGCTCCACGGGCCGCTCGACCACCCGGCCGGTGATCTCGGTGCGCACTTCCACCGTGCGCTTGTTCTCCGTCCGCCCGCGCAGGGACAGGATGCGCTGCCGGGGTTCGGCGCGGCTCTGCCGGGCGCGCACGGCGACGGGCTCACGGCTCGTCTCCCTCGGCTGGACGTCGGCGAGCGCCGGCGGGTTGGCCGGCCGGTCGCCGTCGTCGCTGCCGAGGACGCCGGTAAGAAGCCACAGCAATATGCCGACGGCGATCAGCGTGGCGATGATCAGGTTCTTGCGCATACGGGAGATGTCCGGGCCAGCACCCTGAAAGCGGGCTTAGCGCGCGCAGTATAGCACCCGGTCAGGGCTCCTGGCTTTCATAGTGTTCCTGGAATTCTTCCAGGTGGCGCTCGACGAGATCCGTGCGGCGGCCGTAGCGGGCGATGTGGAACACGGCGTCGCCCTCGTAGACCAGGGGCAGGTTGGTGCGCCCGATGACGACGCCGTCATGGGTGGCTTCGAGGGGGCTTTCCCGCGTGCCGAGGGGGTCGGCGACGACGCCGATGGTCTGCCCGGCCACGACCTTTGCGCCGAGCGGCACCAGGGTGCTGAGGATGCCGCTCTCCGGGGCGCGCAGCCAGCTCGACTGGTCGCTGACGATCGGCGGGCGCAGCGGGTACTTGCGGCGGCTGCGCCGGAGCACCCCCAGGTGCCGCAGCACGTTGACGATGCCGCTGACGCCGGCGCGGATGTACATCTCCTCGAAGCGCAGGGCCTCCCCGGCCTCGTAGAGGATGACCGGGATGCCGGCATCCCCGGCCGCCTCGCGCAGGGAGCCGTCGCGGATCTTCGAATCCAGCGCCAGGGGCACGCCGAAGGCCTCGGTCATGCCGCGGGCCCCCTCCATGTCGAGGTCGGCGCGGATCTGCGGGTAGTTGGCCCGGTGCCGCGCGCCCGTGTGCAGGTCGATGCCGAAGTCCGACTTGAGGACGATCTCCTGCAGGAAGGTATTGGCCACGCGGGCGGCCAGGGAGCCGGCGTCGGAACCGGGGAAGGAGCGGTTCAGGTCGCGGCCATCGGGCAGGTAGCGCGAGTGGTTGAGGAAACCGTAGACGTTGACGATCGGGATGGCGAGCAGGGTGCCGCGCACGTGCTTTAGGGAGCGGTGCTTGAGGAGCCGGCGGATGATCTCGACCCCGTTGATCTCGTCGCCGTGGATCGCGGCGCAGATGAAGACCACGGGGCCGGGCTGGCTGCCGTGAATGACCTGGACGCTGATCGACAGGTCATCGTGGGTGTACAGCGGCGAGACGGGGACGTCGACGGTCCGGTGCTGCCCCGGGGCGACCGAGACGCCGCCGATGACGATGGGTTCGCGTCGCGCCCTGGTCACGTCAGCCCCGGGTCCGGCGGCTGTCGCTCTTGGTGGGACGGGCGTTTTCCTCGACATAGGCGATGATGCGCCCGGCGATGTCCTTGCCGCTGGCCTCCTCGATACCGCGCAGGCCCGGGGAAGAGTTTACCTCCATGATCAGCGGTCCGCGGGAAGAGCGGAGGATATCCACACCGGCGACCGACAGACCCATGGTCTGCGCCGCCTTGACCGCCGTGCGCCGCTCTTCCGGTGTGAGCTTGGTCGCCGAGGCGCTGCCACCCCGGTGCAGGTTGGAGCGGAACTCGCCTTCCGCCGCGCTGCGCTCCATGGCGGCGACCACGCGGCGGCCGATGACGAAGGCGCGCACGTCGGAACCGCCGGCCTCCTTGATGAACTCCTGCACGAGGAAGTCCGCCCCGAGCTCGATGAAGGCGTCGATCACCGACTCCGCGGCCTTGTAGGTCTCGGCGAGCACCACCCCGCGACCCTGCGTGCCCTCGAGGAGCTTAAGGACCACCGGCGTGCCGCCGACCATCTTGATGAGCTGCCGGCCGTTCTCGACATCGTGGGCAAAGCCCGTGACCGGCATGCCCACGCCCTTGCGCGACATGAGCTGCAGCGCCCGCAGCTTGTCCCGGGAACGGCCGAGGGGAATGGACTCGGTGAGACAGTAAACGCCCATCATCTCGAACTGGCGGATCACCGCGGTGCCGTACTCGGTGATGGAGGCGCCGATGCGCGGGATCACCGCGTCGAAGCCCTCGAGCGGTTCGCCCTTGTAATAGATCATCGGCTTCGCCGAGTTGATATCCATGTAGCACTTGAGGGTGTCGAGGACGTGGACCTCGTGGCCGCGCTCCGTTGCAGCCTCCACCAGCCGGCTGGTGCTGTAGAGCCGGCGGTTCCGGGACAGGATGCCGATTTTCATGATCATGTTCTGGTTCCTCCTTGCGGGGGTGCTGCGCCCGCGCCGGGTGCCTTGCCGATGAGGTAGGAGCGACCGGGGTCGACGAGGAAGCGGCCGCGCAGCGCGGTGCGGCCGAGCAGGCAGCGGAACAGCATGGTATCGCGGCTGGTCAGCGTGACTTCCGCGTCGAAGGTGTGGGGTCCGAGCCCGATGGGCACGGCGATGACATAACGCTGCTCTGCATGGCCCCCTGAGTCTCGCACCCGGCGCTGGTCCACGACCGGGGCCTCACAGCGCAGCACCGTCGTCTCGTCGCGCTGGAACGGGTGCATGGCAAAGGCGACCCAGGGGGCGCCGCCGCGCTCGAAGGGTTCGAGCTCGAAGGCGTGCAGGCAGCTGGTGCGGGCGCCGGTGTCGACCTTGGCCTTGATGGCGTCGATGCCCAGCGAGGGAAAGCGCAGCCATTCCCGCCAGCCGACGGTGTTCAGTGCTTTCGCCACCTTGGTTGCTCCGTCGGCTACGGCGTCAGCCGTGCGCGATGGGCTTGTCCGTGAACAGGTAGTCCTTGAGTTCGCTGTCGAAGGACGGGTCGCGGCGCCGGATCCACTCCAGCACCATGGCCGCGTGCTCCTTTTCCTCGTCGCGGTTGTGCTCGAGGATGCGCTTGAGCTCCTCGTCCTTACAGGCGTCGACGCGCTGGTTGTACCAGTCCACCGCCTCCAGTTCTTCCATCAGGGAAGTGATCGCACGGTGCATGTCGCGCGTTTCCGCGGACAGCTCCTCGACCGGTTCGTGGTAGCCCTCGTTTGCCATGGTGTCTCCGGGTCAGCTTCGTTGGCGCTTGTCGGTACAAGTGTCGCCTGCCGCTGTCGCCTTTGCAATTCGATGACCGATTCCCGGCCAGGGGGGTTGCCGACGATACCGGCAGCGCCGGCTCGCGGTGGTGTCAACCCAAAGTAGAAATGTCCCCTTCTCTCCAAACTAGAAATGTCCCCTTGGCCGGCAGAGGTCAGCCACGGGGAGGAGCGGCTCCCGGCTTCACC